>LSQX01122079.1_pt2 | contig 22306 bp, 20 predicted proteins | sample 654561 | NCBI WGS metagenome assembly LSQX01 (sample SAMN04489861, study PRJNA283612) | anaerobic digester metagenome | isolation source: 4 biogas reactors fed with cattle manure at either 37C or 55C with and... | place: Denmark: Kongens Lyngby | collected 2014
GCCCATATCGATCACGGTAAAAGCACGCTTGCCGACCGAATCCTGGAACTCACCAATACCGTTGACCCACGGGCGATGAAATCCCAGGTGCTTGATTCCATGGATTTGGAAAGGGAAAGGGGCATCACGATCAAACTGAACGCGATCGAAGTGAATTATCGTTCTGATGACGGGAATGATTATATTTTTCACTTGATTGACACTCCCGGGCACGTCGATTTCACTTATGAAGTTTCCCGATCGCTTGCCGCCTGCGAGGGGGCGATTTTGATTGTGGATGCGACCCAGGGCGTGCAAGCGCAAACGCTTGCGAATGCCTACCTTGCGATCGACAACGATTTGGAAATCATTCCTGTCATAAATAAGATTGATTTGCCGAATGCGGATCCGGAAAAAGCGAAGAAGGAAATTGAAGAAGTCCTCGGACTGGATGCAAGCGACGCCCTGCTCGTTTCCGCCAAATCCGGTGAGGGCGTGAAGGAAATTTTGGAAACAATCGTGAAAAAAGTTCCGGAACCCAAGGGCGATCCCGATGCGCCCCTGCAGGCGTTGGTTTTCGATTCCTATTATGATCAGTACCGCGGGATCATCCCCACGATCCGCGTCATCAACGGCACGATCAGGCGCGGAGACAAAATCTGGATGATGGCCACGGATGCGCATTTTGAGGTTACGGAAGTCGGCGCTTACAATCCGCATGAAGTGAAGCGCGATTTTTTGGGACCTGGCGACGTAGGTTATTTAGCGGCAACGATCAAGGACATCGACAAGGTCCGCGTCGGGGACACGATTACCCATGCCGATAGGCCTGCGGCCATGCCCCTTCCCGGTTACAGACGCTTAAATCCAATGGTCTACTGCGGGCTCTTCCCCGTGGACAACGCCGACTATGAGGAATTGAAAGATGCGCTCACAAAACTGGCGCTGAATGACTCCGCGCTCGTTTTCGAACCCGAGACCTCCCAAGCGCTCGGCTTCGGTTTCCGGGTTGGTTTTCTCGGCATGCTCCACATGGACATCGTTCAGGAAAGAATCGAGCGCGAATTCAAGCTGAATCTGATCGCGACAGCACCTTCGGTCATTTATAAAGTCAATCTGACGAACGGAAAAACGATCATGGTGGATAACCCTGCGCTCCTTCCCGAACCGCAATTTATACAGAGCATCGAAGAGCCCTTCGTGAAGACGGAAATCATGAGTCCGAGCGAATTTGTCGGTCCGATCATGGAAATCTGCCAGAACAAGCGGGCAACTTTCATCAACATGAAATATATCGATCCCACCAGGGTGATGCTGGAATACGAAATGCCGCTCTCAGAAATCATTTTTGATTTCTTTGACCGCCTGAAATCATCCACCAAGGGCTATGCCTCCTTCGATTATCAGTTTTCGCGGTATCTGGAGTCGGATCTTGTGAAGCTGGACATCCTGATTCACGGTGAAAAAGTCGACGCCCTTTCAACAGTCGTCCACAGGAAGTCGGCCTACAGGCGGGGCCATGCGATTGCCGTGAAACTGAAAAAACTGATTCCCCGCCAACTGTTTGAAGTACCGATCCAGGCAGCGATCGGAAACAAGGTCATCGCCCGGACGAATGTGAAGGCGATGGGCAAGAACGTGCTCGCGAAATGCTATGGGGGGGACGTCAGCAGAAAGAAGAAGCTGCTTGAAAAACAGAAAGAAGGAAAAAAACGGATGAAAGCCGTCGGGAATGTCGAAATCCCGCAATCCGCTTTCCTTGCCGTTTTAAGCATCGATGATGAGTGAACCGAAAGCCCTATATGTCCACATCCCCTTTTGCTCGTCCATCTGTACTTACTGCGATTTTTATAAATTGGTGGCCAAAAGGGAAAGAAAAGAAAAGTATGTTGAGCATCTTGTAAAAGAGGGGGAATTGAAGAAGGAATCCTTTTCTGCCCTGGAGACCATTTACATCGGCGGCGGGACGCCGACTGCGCTTCCGCTCAATCTCCTTGATTATCTTCTCACCAATTTAAAAAGACTCATCGACTTGGGGAATATCGAAGAATACTCGATCGAAGCAAACCCGAACGACATCACGCCTGAACTTGCCCTGGTCCTGAAAGAGGGAGGCGTGAACCGCATCAGTTTGGGCGTCCAAAGCTTCGACCAGGAGAAATTAAAGGTATTGGGAAGAAAGCACAGCGAGGACGATGTGCGGAAAGCGCTTGTGATTCTCCGCGACCTCGGCTTTAAGAACATCAATGTTGATTTGATTTATGGCCTGCAGGATGATTCCTTCCCGAAGGTAAAAAAAGACCTAAAAAAGGCCATTGCTATGGGGGCGACCCATATTTCAGCGTATTCTTTGATTCTGGAAGAAAAAACGATTCTAAAGAAGCTCCATGCCGAAGGGAAGTTCAATCGTCTGGATGACGATCTTGAAGCGGAATTGTACAAGAAAATTTCTGCTTACCTCAAGCGCAGGGGCTTCCTACACTACGAAATAAGCAACTTTGCCCGCAAAAACTTCCAATCCAAACATAATTTGACCTATTGGAATAATATGAATTATATGGGGATTGGAGCCGGGGCCAGCTATTATCTCGGGAATACCCGCTATACAAACATCACCAACATCGATAAATACTGCGAAAGCATCGCTTCCGGAAGACCGGCATGCAAAGAAGTGACTGTTTTATCGTCGGAAGATCGCATGCAGGAAGAAATGATCCTCGGTTTGAGAAAAACCGAGGGCATTAGTTTGACCGAATTCAAAGCGAAATACGGAATCGATTGCTTCCAGGCCTTTCCGGTCATCAGGAATCTAATTAATCTGCAATTGCTGGAAGCAAAGCATGACCGTCTCTACATCCCCGAAGAGAAACTCTATCTTTCCAACGAGGTGCTCGTTAACTTCATTTAAAGGGGAGAATCATGAAAAGAAACCGGCCGGGCAATCGAATCTTAGCTTATACCGTCGTTTTATATTTGGTCGGTCTTGCTTTTGGGATGGTTTTGCTGAGGAATCAGCAGCTCCCGCCCGGCTCCCGTCGCAATTTTTTGGAGGTCTTTGCCGCGAATTATTGGCACATCTTTTTGATTTGGCTTTTGGGATTTTCCCTGACGGGTCTATTGTTCACGTCCGTCCTGATCTTTTTTCGCGGTTTTCTCTTTGGGGCGCTCATGGCCCTGCTAATTTCTTTCAACCTCCAGCGCTTATTTATCCTCCTGCTTTTGGAAATCGCATTGTTTTTGCCGGCTTTTTTTCCTGTTTCTTGTTTTTCTTTGGCGCTTTCGATGCGCTCTTTTCTCAGTTTGTTTTCTTATCAAAACTTCAATCTGAAATTTTACTTGAACATTATGATAATTGCGACGATATTTATCGTAATTTATAGTATAATAATAGTGATTCGGGTGTGAAATGGAGATTTTTCAGAAAGAATACGAATATTATCTGCGCGGAGTTTTGGGTTTGAGCGCAAATACTGTCCAGAATTACTGTGGGGATGTGGCAAAATACTGCCAGTTTTTGAAAACCTATCGCAAGCGGACGCATCCTGAGGACATCGAAACGGAAGACATCCGCGCTTATCTTGCGAACCTCAAACGCCGCGGGATCGCAACTTCCTCACAAGCCCGGGTATTAACATCCCTTAAATCCTTTCATAAATTCCTCCTGCAAGAAAAATATGCGACGAGGAATGTTGCCCAGGCGATCGCTGCCCCGAAAAGGAAGAAGAAGCTCCCGCTGATTCTTTCGTTCCAGGAGACGGAGGAACTGCTATCATCGCTAAAAAGCGACAGCCCTGCGGCCCTTCGAAACAAAGCAATGATTGAATTGATGTATTCTTCCGGAATTCGCGTGAGCGAGCTTGTCAATCTCCGTTTGGGGGACTTGCATCTGCAGATGGGTTTTCTGAAAGTCTTCGGAAAGGGCAAAAAGGAGAGGCTCATCCCGATCGGGGAATATGCCGTCGACGTCCTCAAACAGTATCTCCGGGAGGCTCGGCCCCTGCTTTTGAAAAACAAACAGACCGATTTTCTTTTTTTGAACATCCGCGGGACGGGCATTACCCGGGAATCATTCTGGAAAATCTTAAAAAAACAGGCCGAAGAAGCAGGTATCAAAAAAAACATCACCCCCCACACCCTGCGCCATTCCTTTGCTTCCCACATGCTGGAACGGGGGCTGGATTTGCGACTGATTCAGGAATTGCTCGGCCACGAAGACATTTCCACAACCGAAATCTATACGCATATCAGAGACGTTAAATTAAAGGAAACATACTTGGATGCCCATCCTCGGGCAAGAAAACAAGGAAGGTAGTATGAAAAGATTCAAAAGAATTTTTGTGATCGTTGCTGACTCGCTCGGAGTCGGCGCCATGGAAGATGCAGGCAATTACGGCGACGAAGGAACCAACACTTTGAGCCATCTAAGTTACAGCAAGATTGATTTCTCGATTCCGACGCTTGAAAAACTCGGCATCGGAAACATTACCAAGATCCACAATACCCCGCCCAATCCCAATCCGCTCGCTTCTTTCGGAAAGATGCGTGAAAAAAGCGTCGGGAAGGACACTCTTACAGGGCATTGGGAATTGATGGGGCTCCATCTCACCAAAGCATTCCCTTCTTTCACCGACACGGGCTTTCCGGAAGCTTTGATAAAAAAACTGGAAGAAGAAACCGGGCATAGATTCATCGGAAATTATGCTGAAAGCGGGACGAAGATCATTTCCGATTTGGGTGAAAGGCATCTGGAAACAAAAGAACTGATCATCTACACATCCGCGGATTCGGTTCTGCAGATTGCTGCGAACGAAGAAATAGTTCCTCTTGATGAACTCTACCGCGTCTGTGAGATCGCGCGCAGGCTGACGCTGGAAAACCCCGATTGGATGGTGGGAAGAATCATCGCCCGCCCCTTTGTCGGAAAGAAAAAGGAAGATTTCGTCCGCACGGCAAACCGCCATGACTATGCGCTCAAGCCTTTTGAGCCCACGGTTTTGAATTTTCTGAAGGATGCTGGATTAGAGGTGCTTGCAGTCGGGAAAATCAACGACATTTTTGACGGCGAAGGCATTACCGAATCCTACAAGACAAAGAGCAACCGCCATGGAATGGAAGCAGCCATGCGGATTGCGGCGCGGGATTTCTCCGGTCTCTGTTTTGCGAATCTCGTAGATTTCGACGCGCTCTACGGTCACCGCCGGAATCCCGTGGGTTATGCGGAATGCGTGGAAGAATTCGACCGCGACTTGGACAAGCTTCTTGAACTCTTGACAACGGAAGATTTGCTCATCATCTGTGCCGACCACGGCAATGACCCAACGCATACTGGAACCGACCACACCAGAGAATACGTCCCCCTCCTCGTCTACAATTCCGGATTGGAAGGACTGGACTTGGGAGTGAGAAAAACATTCGCTGATGTGGGCGCCACGGTCGCCGACAATTTTCGTACCAGAAAACCAAAGATCGGCACCAGTTTTTTAAAAGAAATTCAATGAAGGAGTGAGACGATGAAAACTGAGGTCAAAATACTCAATTTCAGCCACCAGGGCTTAATCGAAACCCATAAATGGGAAGGTGAAGGCGAGAAGCGCGCCGTCGTGATCCTTGTCCATGGCATGGCCGAACACATCGAAAGATATGACGCTTTCGCTTCCAGATTGGCCCGGGCGGGTTATGTCGTCTATGGTTACAATCAGCGCGGACACAAGGGCACGATTCAAAGCAAAGAAGACTACGGTTATATGCACGACAAGGATAATTTTCGAATCCTCGTCGCTGATTTGTATGAAATGGCCGAACACGTGCAGAAAGAACACCCCGCTCTCCCCGTTTTCATCTTTGGGCACAGCATGGGGTCCTTCGTAACCCAGCGCTTTGTACAATTGCACGGAAGCAGGATCAGCGGCATCATTCTATCCGGTTCCGCAAAATACCCCAATGCCCTGCTCAGAGCCGGAATCACGCTTTCGAAAGCAATCGTTCGTTTCCGGGGGGCTCGCCACAGAAGCAAGCTCTTGGACAATCTAACTTTCGGGAAATATAACAAACATTTCCGTCCCAACAGGACCGCTTTCGATTGGCTGAACCGCGACGAAGCCGAAGTCCAAAAATACATCGATGATGAGTATTGCGGGGGAATATTCACCGCCGGCTTTTTTAGGGACTTTTTTAGAGGTCTAAAAACCATTAACAATAATTTCGAGCTTGTTCCGAAAGAATTGCCGATGCTATTGCTCAGCGGTTCTGACGATCCCGTTGGTGGACCTGTCAAACTAATTAAAAAACTTTACGAAACCTTAAGAAAACTTGAAATCAAGGATTTGGAATTCAAACTCTATGAAGGCGCACGCCATGAATTGCTTCTCGAATTAAACAAAGAAGAAGTCATGAACGACTGCCTGGATTGGCTGAATAAACATTCCCAATGAACACCATTTCTGAGAAGATTATCTTTGGAAAGACGGATAATTCCCCATTAATCTTCCTAAAAAGCGCCATAATCCGCCCCCTTAAGACAAAATTTGTATAAAAAGACGAATGCATGCAATAATATAAACAAACCCAAAGAACGAGGCGGATATATGGAATTCCTTGAAAATGAAATTAGGCCAGACAGAAGAAAACAAAAGCGCCAACTCGTGATCAACATTCTCGGAGCCATCACTCTCGCTTTTTCCTTTGTTTCCTTATTCCTGATCCTCACACTCCTCCTCAGGGAAGAAGACGACAGGCTGATGCAAATCGGCCTAGTCTTTTCCACTTTTGTTTTTTCCCTGATTGGCATGATGTGCGGGACGATAGGATTCTTAAAAGCGAGAATATTAAAAAAAGGCGGCTATTATGCCACCACGGGTTCTGTTTTGAATCTCTTCGGTTTGATCATCAACGCCGGCGAAATCATTGCTTTGATCATTTTTGCCTTTTCCGACAAATTTCTTGTATAAATGGCTAAACAATACAAAAACAGCGAAATTATAATATATAAATGCTGATATATTTTGTCATTTCTTTCTAAATTATGTCATTTTATACAAAAGATACAATTTATTTGTAATATCATATCCGAAGGTGCAGAAATGATGGATCATGGTTTTGGATAAGTTATCGGAAAAGAGAAGTCAAAATAAAAAATATGCCATAAAATTTCGCTTGTCTTCGTTTTTAGTTTAGTTTACGTAAAATTATACCTTTTTAAAACCAAACCAACACAAACGAAATTTTAAGGCTGCGCCATAAAAATGAGCTCTGTAGCTCATTTTTTTTATTTTGGATCAACTCGGAATATCAGTGAAGAGAAGAACCCTAGATATGTCGTTCTATGAAGAAATAATCCATCCATAGCATGAGGATTCTACAATTAACGACTTTAGCCGTTTTTCAAAATGACCAATATGGTTTTCCAATTATAAACACCGTTTTGATTTATCAGCCGAGCTCGTATATATTCATTAGTTAACATAATATATATTATAGGAAGTTATAAAGCTAAGTAACTATGGCAAATCATGTTAATGATAATTAACAAATTGTTCGTTTTTAGGATAGCACATTTAAGATTGCTTTATCGGGCTTCTTCTGTCTCATCATATCGGGTAACTTCCTGATTGACAGCAAGAGGGTGGGATTGTAAAATATGTAAAGAGAGTTTATTTTCATGAAGCTTTAAGTATTTATAGATCGGAAATAAAAACAAATTTTCAAACTTCTGCATCAGGGCATCTAGAAATCTTAACGATTAATTATCCATGAAACAAAAGATAATCTTCTCAGAAAATGGTTTTTGTTTCAATTTTAATGAGTTTCTTTAGGAAGGAGAATGCATATGAAAATCGGAATATTCTATGCCGGGAAAACTGTCCCCGTTGTGCCGGCTCGTTTCCAGCGATGAAATAACCGACTTTGCTTTCGACCAAATCGGGATAAAACAGAACATAGGCGAGGGCGGGGCAGGCGCGGGCGTTTTCGCTAAGAACATAGAGTTTCCGGTAAATCTTCCGGAGGTCGTCGTCATTAATCTTTTTGGAAACGAACTCGACGGGAATCTTTTCTTGGCATTTTCGATGGATAGTTTTGCATTCCCTCCCGTATAAAATAGACCGACATCGAATCTTGATTTTTTGCCTTCGGAATTTCTTGTACAAGCGGGAGAACGCTCTTCAGTGCTTCTTTCAGGTCCTGAGTCTGGCAGAGCGGACAGAGTCCGTCCTTGAATTCGAGCCCGGGAATGATGAAATCATTCGCCGCGCAGGATTTACAGAAACGGGCTTCTTCCAAAGAGGACGGGATTTTTGTTAGTTCTTCTTTTAAAACAATTTGTTTTCCGAGCAATTTTTCCAAAATCTTTTTTTCTTTCCGATCCAAAACTTTTGGAAGCTGGGCGATGATCTCGCTTTGCTTTTTGGAAAGAGGGATTTTGTTTTGAATAGATTCTCTTTGTTTCTGAGTCCGTTATAATGCAGGCAATTCTTTTCCAATTGCCAGCGGTTTTTTAAATAATGGATCATAACTTTCCTCCTTCCAACATTATACCACAAAAGTTTTCCGACAATGAAGCCATGAAAAAAGATTAATGGAGGAAGATGCGTCTAATGAAAGATAATCTTCCCACACGGGGCTTTTAATAAAAAAACTCTCGATTATTGAGAGTTTTCTTCGGATATTGAAGGTTCAATTTTTTCCAGGTAGGCTTTTGCTTTCCTTGTGATGTTCAGGTTCTTTCCGTTGGCGATGACTGCAAGAAAACGGTTCTTGGCCGTTTGTTGAGCGCCTTTTTTAAGGGCGATGATTCCCAACTGATAAATGCATTTCAAAACGGTAATTTTCGGCAGGTGCCCCCGAAGAACATAAGTGAGATAATTCTCCGCGGCTTCCAAATCCTTCCCTTCCCTTATACCGACCTTGACGCTAATCATTTCATAATTGGCGTACATTTTTGGTTTTTGTTTAAGCGGAAAAAGAGGAAGGAGTTTTTTTATTTCTTCCAAGAGGACCTTCATTCTGGGAAGGTCGTCAATTTGGTCAAAATAATGGATCCAGGCATTGTAGAACCAAAAGCGGAGAAATATTCCAAATTCGGGTTCCTCTTCCGTAAGTTCTATGAGCAGGCGATGCGCTTCTTCTATTTCGCCGGCATCGATTAAGATAACAACGGAATTGATTTTGTCAAGGGTTTTGAAAGTTTTGGAACGAAGGCGACGTTTATTGTATTTTTCATATTCGCTCAAATAGATTAAGGGTTCCAAATCATGGATGTAGATGAGTTGCAATTTCATGATTTTGTTTTTTTCTGCCCTGTGCAAATAAATAGTCAGAATGAAGAACAGTAATGCGTAAAGGATGATGATGGGGTATTGGAATCTTCCCGTGATTTCAAAATAAGCCAGGACAAAAACCCCTATGACTCCGATTATGAGATATACAAGCTTCCATTTGTTGATACTAAACATCGAATAAACGCTCCCTGACTTTGAGATTTAATTCCTCCGCAAACCTCAGCGCATGCCTCACCGCCCGGTCCCCCATGTATTCCGGAGAATGGTTGTCTTCGCCGATCAGGATTTTCGCTCCCGGATATTCCCGGACTAGATTCCAAAATTCTTTTCTGGGATAGGGGAGGACAGCTTCCCCATCCTGATTCAGGATTTTCTTTCTTCTGAAACCATTGGCATTGATTTCTAGGAAGGTTTCGGTTCTGACCGCGGTCTCGATGATGCGCCTGGCAACAGTTTCTGTTTTTTCATTCCAGTGCTGGTTATTGAAGAGGAAAATGTCGGGATGGGCAAGAATCCGGAAATAACCGCTTTCCAAGGCCTGGACGACGCTTTCCCCATATGCATCTAAGTGGTCTTCGTCGAGACTGCCGTAGACATCAATTAATTTTCCATGGCTGATGAGAAAATGCTGGCCGAGAATCAAATAATCCAAATCTTCCAATAGTTTTTCGTAATGCCGGACTTGGTTGGGAAGGTATTCGATTTCCAGGCCGCGATAAATTTTGATTTGATCTTTAAACTCCGCTAGCGCTTTTTCAAGAGCGGGAAGATAGACCTCCTCATATTCTTTCATCGTCATCCTGATGAAAAAATCATCCAATAAGGGTCCGTGGTCACTGATGCCGATTTCTTCGTAACCGAGTTCCACGGCTCTTTTAACATAATCCCAGGGCATGCCGCGCGCATGCCTGCATAGAGAGGTATGGTTGTGATAATCAGTTTTTTTCATGGTCATTGTTCCGAGCGATCTTCACCCATTTGGCAGATCTTCCTTTCCCTAAAGGTTTGATTAACCCCTCATTCCTCAGCTTTATCAATGTCCGGTTGATAGTAGAATCGCTCACGAAAGGGTGCAAGATTCTGATTTCATCTTTTGAAAAGATTTCCGGAAGTTTATGGATGGTGTTTTCGATATTATAGCTTTTATTGAGATTTGCGTCAAACTGATAGTCTTTTACAATCTCATTCGTTTTTTCATAAGCTTCCAAGATCAGTTTCAGCATGAAACGGATGAAACCCATGGTTTGGGCAAAACCCTCTTTCCAATTGAAACTCGCGTTTTTGACTTCCTTTTCAAATTCGGTAATGTTTTCGTGGAGTTTCTCAAAGAAACTGACATAGCGGAATGCCTCGATGTCCGCTTTCAAAAGCAAGAGATAGAGCAAAAAGAGCGCAATTTCGTTGTTTTTTTCGGTAAAGGGGGCGATGTTATAAAAATCAATGAAGAAGTTCAGGTAAAGCGCCAGTTTTTCAAAACTTCCCCTTTCCGCAATGCTCTCCACTTCTTCGTTGACTTTGTCCAAAAGCAAACGTTTGCTTCTGTGAGCCTGACTTTTCAAGACATGTTTTTTGTCGGTTTGCTCATAGTCGAATTTGATTCCATGGAAATGGGAAAAAAGAAAATTAGCAAGATCAAGCAAATCATTGCTTTGGTGCCGGAGTTTTTTGTAATTGTTTTGGATGACCAAGAGCATCTCTTTGATCCGCGAAAGCGTGGTTTCATCTTTCAGGCGCGGCTTTGAATTTTTCGTGATGATCAGTCGCGCCCGCGCTTCCGTCAGATTGAGATTGAAGATCTTCATCAGAAAATAGGAATCCCGTTCCACGGTCGCCCGCACGATGCGCTCCATATCAGTTTTCATAATTTCGGAAAAATGTGCATTTTTGCCGGTCCACCGGTAAATATTCGCAAGCTGTACGACGACATCGTTCGGTATGATGAAACGTTCTATGTTCAATACTGTGCTCATATGCAGCTCCTTTTGGTTTCCGGAAAATTATCAGGAAAAATCGTCATTATTTAAGGTGATGACCAGCTTTTCCGGATTTCCGATATTTTTCTTGAGGATTTTCCTGCCCGAGGGCGCCGTCGCATTTCTGAGTTGGGAATAATCGAGCGGCTGATGTCCGTCAGAACCATAGACATAGGCATCAAGGTCAAGATTGGCATTCTTGTGATGGATGACCAAAGAAGAGATGATTTCGTTGCTGCGGTTCTTTGTCATCGGCACATATTGTTTTCCGACATTGACGCGGCGGCCCTTGAGTATTTCGCCTGGGCGCATTCTTCTGAGATTTCCTTTCTGCGTGAGCAGGACCAAAAGATCCTTTTCCGTGAAATAATGGGCGCCCGTCACTTCGTCATTGGTCCGGCTCTTCATCTCGAGGGCTTTGACTCCGAAAGCAGGGGGAGCCATGACCGGGATTTCGGATGCATCATAGCGGTTAATGTAGCCGAAGCGGGTGCAGACAAGGACTTCTTCTGCTCCTTCCCTGCTGATGTCGACACTCACCAACTCGTCATCCTCGCGGATTTTTGTTGCGATTAATGCCCGAGAATAGCGGACCGCATAGAGGTTTTTCAAAGGCGTTCTTTTAATGAGCCCCTTCTTGGTCGTGAACAACAAATGGCGCTCTTCGTCGAAATCGGAAACCGGAACCGAGAAAATGATTCTCTCATCGGGGTCGATCGACACGAGCGTGCTGATGTTATAGCCCATGTCCCGGGGCCGCACCTCGGGAATTTTTTGAACGGGCATGAAGACGTAATTCCCAAGATTTGTGAAGAGGAGGAGGGTGTCGAGGGAAGTCATCTTGAAATTGGCGATGATCGTGTCCCCTTCCTTCAGTTTCATCTCTTCGTTTGCCTGATAGGCTCTGGGAGTCATGCGTTTCAAATAACCGTCATGGGTGACGAGGATGTGGTAATCCTCTTTTGCGATCAGATCCTTGATTTCGATTTTCACATCGTCAATCTTGTCTTCAATCACAGTCCTTCTGGGGGAGGAGAGTGTTTTCAAAGTGGCATTCAGTTCTTTTTTGATGACTCGGATGAGCGAGCTTTCGTTCGCAAGAATGTCGCTCAGTTCTTCGATTTGTTGCTCAAGCTTTTCTTTCTCTTCCGCAAGCAAAACAATATCGGTGTTCGTGAGCCTGTAAAGTTGGAGCATGACGATCGCTTCTGCCTGAGCTTCGGTGAAATTATAGGTGGAAATCAAATTCTCTATGGCATGGCGCTTATTGTCCGAACTCCTGATTGTTTGGATCACGGCATCCAAAATCGACACCATTTCGATCAAACCTTCGACGATGTGAAGCCGCTTCTTAGCCGCAGCCAGTTCATAATTGCTTCTGTTGGTGATGACTTCTTTTTGATGGGCGATGTAGCAATCGAGGAGTTCGTTCAGACCCATCATCACCGGCCGTTTGTTGGCGATTGCGACCATGTTAAAATTGTAATTGATTTGCAGGTCGGAGGTTTTATAGAAGAAATTCAAGATGTCTTCCGTATTTGCATCCTTCCGCACGTCAACGACGATCCGCAAGCCTTCGCGGTCGCTTTCGTCACGGATGTCGAGAATGCCGTCAATATTGTGCTTTACGTACACTTCGCTCATTTTTTTGACCAAATTTGCCTTGTTCACGCCATAGGGGAGCTCGGTGATAACGATTTGGTTGAGGTTCTTCTTCTCGACGATTTTGGATTTTGCCTTGATGATGATTTTCCCGCGGCCAGTGTCGTAGGCTTTGCGGATGCCGTTGAGACCCTGGACGATGCCCCCGGTCGGAAAATCTGGTCCCTTGACGATTTTCATCAGATCAGCGAGAGTGGCGCGTTTGTGGTTGAGTTTATAAATCACCGCCTGGATGATTTCTTCAATGTTGTGGGGCGGGATTTCGGTGGCATAACCCGCGGAGATACCGGACGAACCGTTCACCAGGAGGTTTGGGAATTTTGCCGGAAGCACCGTCGGTTCATATGCCGCGTCGTCAAAATTGGGAATGAAACCGACCGTTCTTTTATTGATGTCCTGCAATAAGTATTCCGCATATTTCGAAAGCCGAGCCTCCGTATAGCGCATGGCGGCCGGGGGATCCCCGTCGATACTGCCGTTGTTTCCGTGCATGTCAATCAGAGGCAAGCGCATTTTGAAATCCTGGGAAAGGCGTACGAGCGCTTCATAGACCGATGTGTCGCCATGGGGATGGTATTTTCCGATGACGTCCCCCACGATCCGGGCGCTTTTCTTATAGGGTTTGTTGGCGAAAAGCCCCAGCTTGTACATCGCATAAAGAATCCTTCTCTGCACGGGTTTCAACCCGTCCCTGGCGTCGGGCAGTGCTCGGTCCTGGATGATGTATTTCGAATAGCGGCCGAATCTCTCCCCGACGAGGCTCTCCAATTCCTCATCGATGATCTTTTCTATAAATTCATTGACCTTTTTCTTTGTTTTACTCATCGTAGCTTACCTCTTCCAGAGTGAAATTGTCCTCCAGTTCGAAGGAAACATTGTTTTCGATCCATTCGCGCCTGGGCTCGACTCTGTCTCCCATCAGAATCGCAATCCTGTTGTCGGTCTCGTTGAAATCTTCGATGTTGACGCGGATTAAAGTCCGCGTTTTTGGATCCATGGTTGTCTCCCAAAGTTGCTCGGAATTCATCTCTCCGAGGCCTTTGAATCTTTGGATCGTGTAGTTTTTCAAAGCCGAGAGCTTCGTTTTCAGTTCCTCATCATCCCAGGCATAATCGACTTTTGTTTTGGTGGTGATTTTGTATAAGGGCGGGAGCGCAATGTAGACCTTGCCCCTTTCAATCAGAGGACGCATGTAACGGAAAAAGAACGTGAGCAGCAAAACCTGGATGTGAGCACCGTCCGTATCGGCATCGGTCATGATGATGACTTTATCATAATTGGCACGGTTGATGTTAAAGTCGCGGCCGAAGCCGGCGCCCACGGCATTGATGATGGAGATGATTTCTTCGTTCTTTAAGATCTCCTCCGGTTTTGCTTTTTCGGTATTGATGATTTTACCGCGGAGGGGAAGAATTGCCTGGAAGCGGCGGTCGCGCCCCTGTTTCGCGCTTCCTCCCGCCGAATCCCCTTCCACAATAAACAACTCATTCTTTTTCGGGTCCCGCTCCTGACAGGGCGTGAGTTTGCCGGCAAGATTTGCGGTCTTTACGACCTTCTGTTTGATCATCCGCACTTCTTCCCTTGCTTTCCTGGCGGCTTCCCTGGCCTTGGCGGCGCGGATGGCATTGTTTACAAGGGTGTTGGCGATTTCTCCCTTTTCCGCAAGGAAAAACTTCATCTTTTCAAGGACAATCGCCTCAACCGCAAAGCGCGCATCAGCGGTCCCGAGTTTGTTCTTGGTTTGGCCTTCGAATTGCAATTTATCCTCCCCGATTCTGACCGAGAGAATCGCGGTGAGGCCTTCCCGGACATCGGTTCCTTCTAAATTCGGATCCTTGTCCTTCAAAAGCCCCCGCATTCTTGCATATTCGTTAAAGGCTTTCGTAAGGGCGGCGCGGAAACCAGTTTCATGAAAACCCCCGTCCCTGGTTCTGATATTGTTCACGTAAGAAAGAATGTTTTCGGAATAAAATTTCTTGCAGTACTGAAGCGCGCATTCCACATGAATGCCGAGGCTCTCTCCTTCGAGAAAAATCGCTTCGTGGATCGGTTCCTTGTTGGCATTGAGGTCCTCAATATATTCCGCAATTCCTTCCTGGAAGCAAAAGGTTTCCGACTCCTCCGTCCGTTCGTCGATGAGTTCGATTTTTAAATTCCGGACAAGATAAGCCGATTCCCTGAGCCTCTGCGCGCAGAGCTTATAATCGAAGACGGTGGAAGAAAAAATACCGGGGTCGGGTTTGAAGTGAACTGAGGTCCCCGTTCTCCTCGTTTCGCCGAGGATTTTTGGCTTAAGGATGACGGCTCCGCCCTTTTCAAATCTTTGATAGTAGATTTTCCCGTCCCTTTGGATGGTGACTTCCAAAAATTCGCTCAGGGCGTTGACGACAGAAGCCCCGACGCCGTGGAGTCCGCCCGCGACCTTATAGCCGCTGCTGGAATCGAATTTTCCGCCGGCATGAAGCGTACAAAATACAACCTGGGGCGTCGGCACTCCGGTCTTGTGAAGTCCGATCGGAATTCCGCGGCCATTGTCCTGGACCTCGACGGTATTGCCTTTATGGATGATGACCCGGATGTTATCCCCGTATCCGGATAAAACTTCATCGATCGAATTGTCGATGATCTCCCAAAGCAACTGGTGCAGACCCTTCGAATCGGTGCTGCCAATGTACATACCCGGGCGTTTCCGGACCGCTTCCAGACCCTGAAGGACCTGAATCTTCGACTCGTCATAAATAACTTTCTTGCTTGCCATAAATCCCATACCTTTCTTGAGTATATTATAGCATATATTTATCGAAAAGTAAATCAATATTTTTTGATTTTAATTATGTCAATTTCATAATATTGAATATATTAAGCACTATGTTTAAGTCGTTTTTTTGAAATTAATTTTTCCCTTGTTTTTTGGAGAGGGATATAATATAATAAGACAAGGTGATTTTTATGCAAACCGCGCTCAAAATTTTCTTGCTTCTGGCCGCTTATTTGGTAGGCGCGATCCCCTTTGGTTTCATCATCGGAAAAGCCAAGGGCGTCGACGTCCGCAATCACGGAAGCAGGAACATCGGCACCACGAACGTGGGCCGCGTCCTCGGGAGGAAATATGCAATTTTGGCTTACCTCCTGGACATGACCAAGGGCGGAATCTTCGTTTTTCTCTTCCGCTTCGGAATCATCCCCGCCACTTACATGATTGAGACGCCCCTTCTGTACGGCCTCCTGGCCGTGGTCGGCCATACCAGCTCTGTTTTCCTGAGATTCAAGGGCGGAAAAGCAGTCGCCACCAGCAGCGGCGCGGTCTTTGGATTCTGTCCCTGGCTACTGCCCATCCTGATGGTCGCTTTCTTCAGCATCGTCATAACGAGCCGCTATGTGTCCCTCGGCTCTCTATTGAGCGCAGTCCTTACATTGATAGCTTCCATCATACTTTATATTGTCGGAATTGATCCTTTGCTTAAACTCCCAATAGATTATTATTTTCCGATTTTCTGTACTTTAATTCTTCTGATCATCTTTTTCCGCCATAATGAGAACATCAAGCGCTTGTTTAACAGGACGGAAAACAAAATCAAATTCAGGCTTTTCAGAAAAAAATAAAAGTCGCATGCTGCGACTCTTTATTTGTTTTTTGCCTGATTGATTGAGGCCATGATTTGTCTGACTTGCTTTTCCGAAGGCGTCCTTCCCATTTGCTGCATCATGACTCTGATCATTTTCTCGTTCACGGGCGGGTTCTTTTCCAAATAAGCCTGGAAAACCTTTCTGGATACGAAAAATCCGATAATCGCTCCCGCGATCAGCACTCCGAGCAGGAGAAGGACGAACCAACCCCAGGCCATGCTTATCGCCAAAATAAACATTATCTTCACTCCTTTGTTTTAAACTATAATAATTTTACTACAAACACAAAGAAAAAACAATGAAAATGTTTGTAAACTGTTTACCTTTAAAGCAATAAATGATATAATTAACACAGTTTAGAGGAGGATTGAAATGCCAAGATTCATTACCGATGCTTGTATCGCTTGCGGATCCTGTCAAGCGGAATGCCCCGTTGACTGCATCAGCGAAGGCGATATCTACGTAATTGACGAAGAAGCTTGCATTGATTGCGGCGCCTGCCAGGAAGTGTGCCCGGTTGAGGCAATACTCGAAAGATAATTGTCGGCCAAGAGCCGACTTTTTCATTTCATGGTTACGAAGGGATCCGGGTCGATTTCGGAAACTTTTATTCTTCCTTCCAGCATGAATTCTTCTTTCAATTCTTCCGCCAGTGACACAAACACGAATTTCTCTACCCCGTGGTCGATTTCAATGATGGCGAGATTGTTCTCGACGGCTTTTTGGGCGGCGGATAGCTTCACTTCTGAAGTTATGTAACAATCCAGCCCTAAAGCGAGCGCCAAATCAATGTCGCTTTCGCGTCCGCCCGACCCACCAACGATCCCGATGTAGCGGATCAGTTGGTCGGGATTCCCGGCAACTCTCAGCCCGCTCAAACCCAATTTTTCTTTCACTTGCCGGGCAAGGTCTTTCAGAAAGACTGCTTTTATTTTTCCGTACCGGAGGAAGGAATCCTTCGCAACTTCATGGTTCAAGTCCTGGATTCCCAGAAGCCTGGCCAGAGTGTCGTTAACTCCGCCCTTCCCGACGTCGAGGTTGGTGTGGGCGACATAGAGCGAGATCTTCTTTTCAAACATTAGTTCGAGGATTTTTCCGTATTTGTCTCGGAAATGGATTTTTGTAAGCGGCCGGAAAATGAAAGGATGGTGGGCGATGATTAAATTGGCTCCGAAATTGATCGCTTCATGCAAGACCTCAAGATTCAAATCGAGCGCGAGCAGGATGTTTTTTAATTCCAATTCCTCGTCCCCGATTACAAGCCCGAGCTTTTCATAATCAATGTCCGAGGCGAGCTCATGGGGGAAGCGATTATCAAGGTAATCAACGATCGTTTTGATTTTCATATAATTGCTCCTTGATCCTTTCGATTTTCTCCCGGACATTCTCATACCCGATTTCTTGATACCTTTTTAATTCTTCTTCCAGTTTCCGGATGAAGAGTGGGTGCCTCTCCCTCCTCAGCACGGGACCGAAAATTAGGTCTTCTTCCGTATAGTTGAGGGGCTTTCTCGCGGCGCGAGAAACGATTATCTCATAGTACTGCCCATCTTCAAAGATAATCTTCTCTGACGCGATCTCCATTCTCGCATCATAGAGGAATTTTCGGAGTTCGAACAGATTTCTGTTGGCTTGGAGAATGAATTTGGCCTTGCGGTGCCGCTCGAGGCCTTTTTTTAATATCTCCGTCATCAAAATCCCGCCTATACCGGCAATCACGATTGCTTCTGCTTCTCCTTCTTTAAGATCGGCAAGCCCGTCCGAAAGGCTGAAGCGGACTTTCGGAAAGAAGGGATGTTTTTTTATGTTTTCATGGGCACTTTTTAGGGGTTGTTCTTTGTTGTCGATCGCGACCGCGTATTCCAGTCCATACTTTTCAAAGGCTTCGATGATTAACAACCCATGATCGCAACCAACATCCGCCAGTGTTTTTGCGGGGGGGATGAGCGAGGCGATAAATTTTAGTCTTTCTGAAATCATGGTACCACCGCAATATATTATAACTTAAAAGACCCTTTTATTCAATAAAAAAGGCCGGTAGAGCCGGCTCATTTGTATTGGCTGAGGCGTTTTTGCCTTGTCGGATGGCGGAGACGGCGGATTGCCTTGGCCTCGATTTGGCGGATGCGCTCGCGCGTGACCCCGAATTCTCTTCCGACTTCTTCCAGTGTGTGCGGCTTTCCGTCGGTGAGGCCGAAGCGGAGGCGCAGAACCTTTTCCTCACGGGGCGTGAGCGTCTTCAGGACTTTGTCGATTTCTTCCTTGTATTTTTCGTTCATCGTATATTCCAAGGGATTGGGGAGTTCGGTGTCATGGACGAAATCGCCCAAGGTCGAATCGTCTTCTTCCCCGACCGGGGTTTCAAGGGACACGGGTTCCTGCGCAATCTTTTGGATTTGCTGGACCTTTTCGACGGAAATCTTCATTTCCGCGGCAATCTCTTCGGGCGTGGGCTCACGCCTGAGTTCCTGCGTGAGTTTTCTCTGCGTGCGCACGAGCTTGTTGATGGTTTCGACCATGTGCACGGGGATCCTGATTGTCCGCGCTTGGTCCGCAATCGCCCTGGTGATTGCCTGGCGAATCCACCAAGTGGCATAGGTTGAAAATTTAAAGCCCTTGGTAGGATCAAATTTATTGACGGCCTTCATCAGGCCCATGTTTCCTTCTTGGATCAAATCCTGAAACTGCAGTCCCCGGCCCAAATACCTTTTTGCGATCGATACCACCAAACGGAGATTAGATTCAATCAGGATTTCCCGGGCCTTCATGCCCTCTTCCACATAGCGCTCGTATCTTTCCCTTTCCTCTTCGGTAACGGTTTTCTTCCCTTTTTCAACCTGTTTCAGGGTTTCGGAAGCCAAAAGACCCTGCTGCACGGTGCGGGAAAGTTCCAATTCACGGTTTGTGGAAAGGAGGGGAATTTGACCGATTTCTTTCAGATACATTTTTACGGGATCGTCGACTTGTGCAGGCTGCGCGAAAGAAGAGACGATGTCGTCGATGTCCTTGTTTTTGAGGTCGTTTTCGATTTCGCTCGTAAATTCATTGAATTCCGGATCATTGTCTAGTTCGCCGATGAAGCCTTCAAAATCATCGGAAAGGGTGGTGTCCTCGATTCCTGTTTCATAGGCTTCCAGATCCTCATCACGAACCAAATCGATGTTTTCGTTTTCAAGCAATTTCACGACCTCATCGAATTCTTCGCTTTCCTCATTCACGAGGGCGAGTATGTCTTTTATCGCAATATATCCGTTTTTCTTTCCTTCTTCGAGCAATTCCATCAATGCTTTATTTTCATAAATCATAATGCTACTCCTTATGAATCACTGTTTCATTTCTTATTTTAGCGAATTTGGACAATCCTTCGGTGTCAGGGTTTTCTTTCACTGCTTCGCGGACGATCCTGAACTTTTTAAGTCTTTCATATTCATCCATGAGTTTCAACAATTCCTCAAGCGGCAAATCGCAGTAAATCGCTTCTTTCGAAAGCAAAATTTCATCAAGAAGATTTTTTTCTTCTTCTTTTAAGCTTTCCAGAAAACCTCCGTCAATTATATCCTTTTTCTGATAATAATCGTGGATTTTGCTTAGGAGGGCGTAGTTTTTAAAATCGACATAGCAATCGCTGCCCTGAAAAATGCGGATGCAATCTTCCTTCTTAATGCACGCTCTCCTGAGCAACTCTCTTTCCGTTTTTAGATATTTCAGTTGCAAGGATTGCCTTTTCGGCTTCGTGACTGCAATCTCGCGCGGGCGCGGTTCCGGTGCGCGGAAACTATGACGCCGGAAATCCTCCTTCAGGCTGGAAGCGCTCACCTGCAAATCCTCCGCAAGCCTTGCGAGAAATTTTTCGGTCAGCACAGCGGAGCCGAATGATTTGAGATTGGAAAACATTTCGTTTTTGAAAACTTCGATACTATTTATGTCTTTGGGATCAAATTTGAGCTTCGCAACCTCATAGAGGTATTCGATGCCGCTCTTGGCGCTTTCCAACAATGCTTTGAACTTTTCCGTCCCATGTTGGTTGAGGTAGTCGTCGGGGTCCATGTCCCGGGGAAAGAGCGCGGCCCGGACATTGAATCCGGAGGCGCTGAAAAGGCTGATCGCTCTTTTTGCGGCTTCTATGCCTGCGGAATCGCCGTCAAAGCAGACGACGGCGTTTGTTGTAACTTTCGAAAGCGCCCGGATTTGTTCGTCGGTGAGCGCAGTTCCCATGATTGCCACGGCATGGTTGATGCCGGCCCGGTGGGCTGCGATGACATCCATGAAGCCTTCAAAAACATAAACTACGTTCCGGAGTCGGATTTCGTTCGTGTTCCGGAAGAAATTATAGAGCAGCCTGCTTTTTTTGAAAACCTTGTTTTCGCTGCTGTTCACATATTTGGCTTCATCGGATTTTGCAAAAATTCTGCCGCTGAAGCCGACAATTTTACCGTTAATGTCTTCAAGCGGAAAAACAATCCTATTCCGAAAGAGATCGTAGTATGAGTTCTCGCCCGCACGGATGACACCCGCTTCAATCATGTCCAAGGGTTGGTAGCCTTCCTTAAGGAGCGCGTTGTATAAAAGATCGGGCTCTCGCGGAGCCAAGCCGATGCGGAATCTCTTTATTATCTCATCATTTATCTTTCTTTTATACAGATATTCTCTGGCTTCTTTGCCTTCAGAAGAGTTTTTTAGGTAAAACTCGTAGAAGTTTGTTGCAGTTTGGAGAATTTTATAATATTTCTCATGAATTTGATAATGGGAAGCATATCCGCCCAGATCGACCTCAATCCCGACCTTCTCACCGACATAGCGCACCGCCTCCGGATAGGAAATGTTTCGGTAGTTTTGGATGAAGGTAAAGACATTTCCAGAAGCTCCGCAGCTGAAACATTTATAGATTTTTTTGGCGGGGGAGACCGAAAGGGACGGATTTCGGTCGTCATGAAAGGGGCAGAGCCCCATAAAACTGTTCCCCTTCTTCTCCAGTTTTACAAACTCCCCAATCACTTCAACTAGATCCGCTTCTTCGCGGATTTTCTCAATTGTCTCCTCAGGAATGAGCACGGTATCACTACCCTTTGATTCTTTCGTTTATATAGGCTTTCAGATCAGAAATTTTAATTCTTTCCTGCTCCATCGTGTCGCGTTCGCGGACGGTAACGGCATCGTCATCCAAAGTGTCGTAATCGATTGTCACGCAGAAGGGAGTGCCGATGGCGTCCTGCCTTCTGTAACGTTTGCCGATGGCGCCGCTGGTATCGAATTCGCAGTTGAATTCCTGTCTGAGTTCCTCAAAAACCGAAAGAGCCCTGTCTTTCAGTTTGTTGACCAGGGGCAGAACCGCAACCTTCACCGGGGCAAGCTGGGGCTGCAAGCGCAAAAGCTCGCGGGTTTCTCCGTCCGGAAGCTCTTCTATATCATAACTTTCGCAGAGCACCGCCAAAAACAAACGTTCGACGCCCACGGAAGGTTCCACGACATAGGGTAGGTATTTCGAATTGTCTTCCGGATCAAAATACTCAAGATTCTCCCCGGAATGCTCCTGGTGGACCCTGAGGTCATAATTGGTTCTGTTCGCGACTCCCCAAAGCTCTCCCCAACCGAAGGGAAAGCGATACTCGATGTCGGTCGTGGCTTTCGAGTAATGGGATAATTCTTGTTCGCTGTGGTCGCGATAACGCATATTATCGGCCGACAAACCCAAATAAGAAAGGAACTCAAAACAAAACTTACGCCAATAATCAAACCACTCATTGTCGGTTCCGGGTTTGCAGAAGAATTCCAGTTCCATTTGTTCGAATT
>LSQX01162253.1_pt1 | contig 22299 bp, 21 predicted proteins | sample 654561 | NCBI WGS metagenome assembly LSQX01 (sample SAMN04489861, study PRJNA283612) | anaerobic digester metagenome | isolation source: 4 biogas reactors fed with cattle manure at either 37C or 55C with and... | place: Denmark: Kongens Lyngby | collected 2014
AATACTGCTTTCTATACTTTCATTTCCTACCGTATCTATTGCTTTAAAATAGTATGTTCCATTTTGTCCAGACACCAAAGTGCCATCTGTATAACTTTCATAGTTTCCACCCGGTCTTTTAATGTAGAAGTTTTCTATCCCGCCTGGGTCTATTGCCGTGTATTTAAACGCCCTGTTCGTTACTGTCCCGCTGCTAACTAAAGCCCCATTATCTAAATATAATTTTCCTAAAGGAGATGTATTATCAATGGTTACATAGACGGTTTCGCTAATATTTCCAGCATTATCCACTGCAAAAAAATAATAATCTCCATCATTACTTGAAGTTGGGATGGTATAAACAGAAGATGTTGTTCTTGAAAAAACACCGCTTCCTCTTTTAAAATAGATATATTTTATGCCCGAAGCATCTGTTGCCGAATATGTAACTTCTCCCTTTACTCTTGTTCCTGAATTAATTGGTTCGCCCCCGCTTGTTAACAAACTTGTTGGCTTTGTGCAATCTGTTTTAAAATTAAAAACAAAGGTAAAGTTTACAGAGGTAGAACCTTGCACATAATCAACCTCGTATGATAACTCATATATCCCATCGCTTAAGCTTCCAGAGTATAATAAAATTGTTCCATTACCAGATAATGAATTGTTAATTATCACCGTTCCGTTTCTTTTTAGTATGAATCTTTTATGACTTTGTACATTTATAGCTCTCGCTTCAATGTTATATTTTTGTAACGTTAAAATAGTCCCTTTATTAATCGTCTCTGTACCTGTATATCCATCCTCTCGTATTCTCATCTCTACTACACTAGTAGAACCATACATTATGGTGCTACCTGATCCAGACCCCGTAGTCGTTCCCGCAACTGTACTTGCTAAATATGTATATGTTCCATTAAGTAGATACATTGGATTTGCAGCTTCTGCAATATTATCTACCGTCCCTTTAAACATAAAGCCTGTTATACACATCGCAAAAACGAGCAAAACTATTGCTACGTACATTTTTCTATTATTAAAAAGCCTTTTTTTAAACACTTTTCCTCCTGGCAAGTAAACCAATTTTTAAGTTTTAAGGGGTATATCCTAAACGACTGTATTCAAACCTCTATATAGTGCCTATGCATACACCCCTGCATATATAGCCAGAAAAAATGCCCATTCGTGATGGGCAGGTTTTTTAACATTAACTGTCAATTTTGAAATTATTAGTTCGAAGTTTAAGCTTAACAGCAAAAAACAGATAACGAGATTTTAACTTTTTAATCGAAGTGCTCTTTAGTTTTTTGACCGATTCTTTACTTAGAGGTATAAAAATCTTTACTTTTTAGCGACTTGCGGTTTAATAAGTAAAGATAAGGAGTCGTTTATGTATTCATGTAAAGTTTTAGAACAAATACTTATAGCTAAAAACATAAAAAATCGATTCCGTTACGGATTGTAAAAATGGATTTAATAAAAAACACTTTTCGCGTTTACTTTACTTGACTACCACACACCTATTACTGTTTTATAATGCGTATTTGTTGTTTTTTGTCCGTTTTATAATGCGTATTTGTGAGAAAGAGACTTCTTCCTAAGAACTGTTTCTGTATGTTTTAGACTGTACACTTATTTTCATCTCCTAATGACAATCCTTCATGCATCGTGTCAAACTTCACTTCTTATCATAATGTTCTGCCGTGAAATAATGTTTCTCTTTCTTCATAGTTATATATATTCTCTTCGCAATCCATCTCGTGTCTAATTAGCATATTTAAAATGTTTATTTTATGTTCTAATTTTGTAATTTCACTATCGCTTTTATGCCTATTTTGAACGAGACTAGTTTCGTTTTTCACCTCTTTGTAATATTTGATGGTCTCTTGCATATTTTTGCCTTTTTCTTCTACTCTTGTTACATCAAAAGTGTTAACTACATCCGCCAACCATTCAAACTCTATTACCACGTTCCTTAGGAGAACATGAATGTCTACATATGTCATTTTTATTGAAGAAACGTATCCGCTCCATTGTTTGTGAACAAAACCATTTTCGGTTAAGAATTTACAAATTTCGGCATATCCTTTTGTCTTGCTACCAGTTAACTCATATAGTTTAGTGGTATCTAAATCAAAATTAATCGCTTTTTCTGTCGCAATATCGTCCATTTTTAAAGCTTATTCATCTATAACTTTTTATTCATCTTAATCCAAATCTTTTCATTGAAGCTAAAACATCTTCATCATCGAAACTGTCTCCACCCCTTTCCAGATTGTGAATTGCTCTCCATTTAATTAAATATTCCATTACTTGCATGTCTAGCGTTATCGCCATAAAAAAACATCCTCTGTTTCTATACTCATTGACAGAATCATCTGTTTCTAGGAAAATCCCGCCACCAGTCTCACCATATGTCTTTTTAGACACTTTTAAATTAACTTTATTTGCATTCACTTCAATTCTCTTGTACAACTCTTTTATGTCCTGTCCTGGATTTTCTCTTATAAAACGCTCCTCGTCTAATAATAAGTATTCGTACATCATGATTTTATCCTCTCATAGTAATATTTTTTGAATGCAATCAGTAAAATAGTTAGCAACATTACTTTTAGCTATATTTTATTATGTTTCTTTCTATGTAATACTGTTCACACAGAATATCACAAGCAAAACCGCGTTTCAAGACTTAATTCATATTATTATTTACGCGTCCCAATTTTAGTACACGCGACATTTTCTGTTGGTTTTTGAGTGTAATTAAGATGTATTTTCTCGTTTTTACAACACCAAATTATTTATGTCTTTTAACCCGACGAGTTTTTCTTCCATAAGAAGTTTTTCTGCACGTTCTTTTGCTAGAGATATTAGTTTATTCCTTTTGGTCTTTTGATTTGTTGAAATGTAATGAATAAGTTCATTAATTTCATCATCTTCTAATATGTCATCTACTAGTCTTAGTATGTCTTCTAGACTAATTGATGGATCAATTTCCGTTATGTTTAGCGTTTTGTTTCCTTCTCTTTCAATCTCTTTTCCATAAAATGCCGCTTGGCTTGCTCTTTTTTTCATTTCATAATATGTTTTATCTTCTTCAAAAAACCTACCTTCTTTTTCTATCTCTTCTTGTAAAAAACAATCTAAAAACGGACATTCATAACTAGGAGTAAACTTTGTTTTTAATGGCTCATATCCAAACACCGTCACTATCGCATTTCCCATATCGCCTGGCTTATTTAATCTTTGTAGTTCACTTGGATATATTAGAGGTCTTTCTTCTAACCTATAATTTTCAGATACTTTTTCTTGGTCTCCTTTCGTTACCCCTACAGTTTTGGAAACAACAGTATATTTCCCACATCTTTTCGAAAACTCTTCTACAGTTTTTTGGTCTGTAGTTCCTATAAAGACCTGTGTATTACAGTTTGCTTTAATTATTTCCGCAGCATCTTCTTCATACACTTTTGAAAGTTGCGCGTAACTTTGAATAACTAAACTAAGCCATATATTACGACTTCTCCCAACCGTTACCATCTGTTCTAATTTATGAACTTTAGGAAGGTTTCCAAACTCATCCAGAATAAAACACACTGGTCTTTTTAAAGTAAGATCCTTTTCATCATTAGCTTTAGCTACTAATTCTTTATAAGCCTGAAGTACAATCAAAGACGCTAAAATATGCCTTGTTTCTTTTTCATCTGGTATCTGCAAAAAGATTGCCACACTACTATCTGACATGTCCTTAAATGTTATTTCGCTAGATGAAGTCATAGAGCATATCCCCATATCTGAAAACATTCCTAACTTATCGTAAAGCGTAGTTAGGTAGCTAGTTCTTGTGTTTTCAGCAGCTGTAAGTACTTGTCTTGATAAACTCGCAGCCTTTGATAACGGACCTCTTCCTTCAAAATATTTCCTTAAATACTGACAGTTTCTTTCACTTGATATTGCTATCTTCGTAAGGTTGTAAAAGTTAAATCGTTCCTTTGTCATACCAAGTTCTTTTCTCTCACTGTCTTCAAGCATTGCAAGAGCTATTGCTAAAGCAAAGTTTTGCGCGCCCGATTCCCATATTGGTTCTTTAGTGTTTTTAACGGGACAAAGACCTGTAATTATATCATGCAAATCTTCGTATGCTTCTCCGTATATAATTTGTTTTTTTACTTGTGCTGCTTTTTTCGCATCCTCATACATGCCATAGCTTTTTCCGCTAAACATAAACACTCCCTTCTTCTCATCTCTATATATTTCCTTTTCAATATTTAGCATCTGCTGATACTTTTCATATATAGGTTCTAGCGGATTCCATTTAACCGATGCAAAAGGATTTCTTAAATTAATAACTTTTACTTCATATCCCTGTTCTATTAGTGCCTTCGAATGCATAGATGTTAGTTCTCCTTTCGGATCTGCTATTAGCATACTTGGTTTCATTTTTGTTTTAGATAAAATCTGAATGGTTGGGTTTATATATGCAGTGGTTTTCCCAGAGCCAGTCGTCCCTATTATCATAGTATGAGAAGGTTTTGCAAAATTTATTTCATAATCATTTTTCACACACTCTGCTCTAACTATTACTCCAGGCGACTCAATTTCTTTAATCTCTTCAAATCTATATTTTCTAAAGTTTTTATCTCTAGTTTCGCTTGTCATGAAAGAACTTCCTTCGAGGTTTGCATCCACTCTCTCTGCATTTTGTTCCTTTATTATCTCTCCTCCTTTTACCCAAGAGCGTTGATACCACTTGTATAATATAACAGCAATAACACTAAGTTGTGATAGCCCTATAAATAACCACATCCTGCTAGAAAAAACATCTCTTCCTTTGGTTCCTTCAATCAATGATGCAATGTAATTAATCATTATCCCTAGCGCAAATGAGAAAAGTATGGAGCCTATTAAATACAATAATATTTTTGTAAGTTTTTCTTTCATTAGTCTACATTCTTTCCTAACGTCAATAATATGCTTTCCATGTTATCTACCATCTCTTGAACTAGCTTGGTTCCATCGATATACTCTCCTTTATCATCCTCTTTAAATCCAGGAGCCATGACATCTACAAATAAATTAGATCTATACTCCGAAAAATCACTGCTTTTTGCAGACCTCTCTTTTTTCTTTTCTTTAGGGAAATAGTTACTTAGTATGGTAGCATCTTTTTTGGGAGAGATTTCTTCTAGTTTCTTTAATGCCTTATCTAATTTCCTTAGAGTAGAACTTTCTTTTTCTCTTGCGTTTACGGCAATTGTATATACTTGATCTAAGTCTCTTAAAACAGTATCTAGTTTTCCTGGAACCACGCTAAGTCTATCTAACTTTACACTTTCAGAACAAAGCCTACTTACTAACTGATATGTTAAATCTATCATGTACCTGATATCTATAAGCTCATCTTTTAGGGAGGAAATAGATCTGCTCTCATCTTCTTTACATAGGTCTATAAGTCCTGATATAAGCGCAAACCGTATCATTTCAAAATCGCTATTAAAAAAACTTCCTAGTGTCTTTTTTGCTTTTTCATACACTTCTTTTATCCCTTCTATACTCTCTACAAAACAAACAAATTCTTCTTTCCCTTTTACTTCAAAATTCATAATATGTCTCCTTTTTTTCATTAACTTTCAAATATGCTCTTTTATACTCATTACTGAGTACTAATCCATAATCTATCCATGTAATCCTTATTTCGTGATGCTTTTATTTTCTTTTTCTTCAAAATACCCGCTTAACTGTTTTCTTAGTCTGTCTCTTATCCTTTTCATACGATGTCTTATTGCACTTGAATCAACGCCTTCTCTTTTTGCTATCTCCACCATCGGAACTCCTTCATAAAAAACCTCCTTAACTAAATTCCTTTGTTTTTCTGTTAAAGTAAAAAGTGCATCCACTACTTTATTAATCTTTTCTTGGCGAATCTTTTCCTCTAACGAGCTAGGTTCATTTGTAGCAAACTCCCAGCCTTTTTCTAGCAGCATATCTCTTGAAACATGTCGTCTTGTTTCTTTTCTCTCTATTCTTTTTTCCTTCTTTCTCCACTCCATATATTTTTCTGCAAATTGTTTACTTACCTCTACTTCTGAAACATTCCCTTCATCGTCTATGTATTCCAGCTTTACATACTCTTCCATCTTTCACCTCTTACGTCTCTTTACTCCTTAACATTCTTTCTTAAGTCTCTTTTGTTCAGACTAAGCTACTCTTTTTAACTACCTTAAATTAAAAAACCCCTACAAAATCTTTCGACTCTGTAAGGGCTCCGATAGTTTTATTTTCTAAAAATAATAACTTCTTCTCTTCTTACTTACTTCCAAAAATCAATCGCGTCCACTTTAGCGCCTCATTCTATTTATGGAAACCTTTTTAATTTCAACTCTTTAACTACTCATTTCTTTTGCTTTTTTTGCTGACTTTTTCACCTTCACGCATAGCTCTTCTGATGATAGAGATATTAGTTGTGTAGACTTACAATTACTACATGTCACTAATAATTTGGATGGAGAAAACAGCACAGCTTCTATTTTGCTTCCGCATTTTACACAATAACAATTTAACATTTTTCACCTCTATATTTTTAGATTTAGGCATCAAGTTTGTAGACTTTGGTAGTCTTTATCTGTTTTTGTTGCTGCCCGGGCTCAACTTTTAAAAAAACTGTATAACGGGCTTTTCTACAAACCATCTTCTAGGATAATCTTCTAAAAACATTTCCTTATCTTGGCCTTGTATCCGACATACGTATTTTATTGTGCCTACTGTACTTGGAACTTTCTGCGAGCGAGCTTCTATAATTTGTAGCACACCATCTACATCATATGTTTGCCCCTCCCATATTACACTTATAGGGATTAGCGTTCCATCCGTTCTCATCCTGACAATCACATCTACATATGTCTTAACAAACCTTACCATCATCTACGTCCTCTATCTTTTTGCCTGCCTAGCCTTCCTTCTCTTTATAGATATTTTCTCCCTTCCTGCAGCCTCTAATTATCAAAATATATTCAGCAATCTTGTTTACCTATGTGTTTAGTTTGTTCTTATGGCTTGCTTTACTAACACTGCTTTTATTGCAAAATGTATTTGGGCTTGTTTTATCTGTGTTTATGTTTTGACCTTACTAACACTGCGTTTTTACAAAATATATTCGGTTTAATTTTACTTGTGTTTATGTATTGACCTTACTAGCACCCCTATTATATTGACCTCTTTTAGTAGAATATCTTGAAATGCTGGATTTTCTGGTCTTAGTATTATATGGTCCTTTTGGGGAATAAACCTTTTAAGAGTAACTTCTTCTCCCATTATCGCAACGACTATGTCTCCACTATCTGCAAAGTTTTGTTTTCTAATAACTAAAATATCGCCATCATCTACACCTGCGCCTATCATACTAGTTCCTTCCGCTCTTAACATAAAAAGCTCTCCCGAACCAAATATCTCTTCTGGAAGCGCAAATGTTCCTTCTATGTTTTCTATAGCGAGTATTGGCCCGCCACACGGCACGCACCCTACTAGCGGAACAGGTTTTGGCCTAGAATGACTAAGGCGAGGGTCTATATATATTGACTTTCCTTCTTCTCCTTCTAAAAGACCTCGTACTTTTAATTCGTTTATATATCTATGAACAACACTTAAACTTGATAGGTTTAACTTTTTTTGAATATCTCTATATGATGGAGATCTTCCCTTTTCTTTTTGATGTTCGTTAATATACTCTAAAATCATTTCTAGAGCTTCTTCGTTTATCTTTTTCATACATCCTCCCTACCTATTGCAAGTTAATGGGCTTGTTATAAAAGAACGGTGCGTTCTCTTAACCCTAGATTATCACCTCCATTTCAGTTTTGCAAGGACTTTTTTGAACTTTTTAAACAATGTCCCAAAACTGTCCCGTGCAATCTTTTTTGTTATTTTTACCATCACGGTTTCTACAAAGCTAATTACATAAAACTACTGGATATATTGTAGGATTGCAGAGAAGCCACTCATTCTTTTAACAAATGCTCTTACATAGACATCTATACAGTACCTATTGGCCATAGCGTAGCGGTTTAGATAAATAGGTTGAATTTGTCCTATATTAATATATAATATGATTGAGATTAGGAGGTTCTACTATGAACATAAATACCGACACATTAGTATCTATGACTGAAACTAATCAAAACTTTTCTAAAGTAGCAAGACTTGTTGACGAAAAAGGATTGCTGTTATTATGAAAAACAACACACCACGATACGTTGTAATAGACTTTTCACAGTTGAAAACAGAAGACTCTATCGCCGATGAGTCTGTTATTGAACTGTCTAAACGATTTATGGAAAAAAACCGAGAAACTTATCTAAAACTCTCAAAATGAGTTACCCCACTAAACAGCAAATTTTGTCTTTTCCACATTTTTAACTGTTTTTGAAATCTTTTTTATTGTTTTGCTTTTCTATGCGCATTTATTGTATTATTAGAATACTTTCTTTTTAATAACTGTATATACTAATACACTGTAATAACTGTAAACAGGAATAGTATATAGCTAGGAGGTAAAACATGTATCCAGATGGTTTAATTGATATAAATGGAGTAAAATACCTTACCCCATATGGAATTTGTATTGGTGTAGGTATACTCGCTGCATTTTTGGTTATTTGGGGACTTGCTAAAAAAGGTAAGGTTGAATCTAAATTTGTTGAGCTCACCAGTTATTCTTTAATAGCATCTACTGCGGTTGGTTTTGTTTTTGCAGCAATCTTCCAATGGCTTTATAATGCTGTGCAAGCTCAAAATGAAGGAAGACCCGTTCCTCCTTTTACCTTTGAAGGAATGACCTTCCTTGGTGGTCTTATTGGAGGAGCTTCCGTTTTTCTACTAATTTATTTTATAGTCGTATATGTTATAGGCAAAAAAACAAAGAACCCTACCTTCAAATTCCAAGGAAGACTTATTGATGTTATAAGCATCCTTCCAGTGGGACTAACACTAGCTCACGCTTTTGGAAGAATCGGGTGCTTCTTTGCAGGATGCTGCTATGGAATCCCTACGGACAGCTTTTTAGGAGTACAGTTTCCACACCTTCCTAGCCCTGTTCATCCAACCCAACTATATGAATCTGCGTTTTTGTTTATTTTAAGCTTTATTATGTTTATTCTATACTTCAAAAAACGCTTCCAACAAAACATGGGAGTATATTTGATTTCCTATGGCGTGTTTAGATTTTTAATAGAATATATAAGAGGAGACGAAAGAGGTTCTTTTATTGGATCTGTATCTCCTTCTCAATTTTGGTCCATCGTTATGGTCATTTTAGGCATTGTTTTAATAGTTTTAATGGTGCCAATCGCGAAAAAACGCAAGTCCTATTTAGAAGAAAACCCAATTGTTGGGCCTGTAAAAGCAAGCAAGAAGTCTACTAAGACTACAGCGACAGAAAAAACTCTTGTTAATGAAGCCTCTGCTAGCGAAGGAGATACTACCAGTGTTAAAGCTCCTACCGACTCTGTAGAAGATGGTTTTCAATTAGATGAAAAAATAGTGGCTAATGTAATATTAGAAAAACACCTTCCTGAAGACTTTACAATACCGGAAGACATTACTGAAAAACCTGAAGTTGCTCCTTCTGTTGGAAACGTCATAGAAACTCCTAAAACAACAGAGGAAGACCTCCCTACTTACGACGAAGAATCTAAACCTGAATTAAAAATAGGAGAGGGTGTTGCTTCTGAAGGATTCTCTGTGGACACAAAGGACGAATTTGTACCCGTTACTTCTGAAGAAGTTACCGCCAATGCTTCTCCTTCTACTTCTGCTAAAAAAGATTCGGGTGATAAAAAAGAAAATACGCCCCCTGCTAAAGAAGGCGATGAGGATAAGAAAGAAGAGCCTTCCATAGCGGTTTTAAAAGAAGCAACCGAAGATAGGCCTACTGTCTATGTAGCTAAATCTAAAAGAGGCTCAAGAGCTCCTGCAGTAACTGTAAAAAAAGATCAACCTGCTAGTTCTGCTAAGAAAAGAGCGAACAGCAAAAAGGAAGAAGTCGCTCCTTCGAAGGCTACTGCAGAGAAAGAAATTCCTAAGACAACTGTAAAAAAAGAAGACGTTCCTCCTGTTAAAAATGTTGAAGATACTAAAACAGAAGAGACTTCAGTAGCTGTTTTAAAAGAAGCAACCGAAGATAGACCTACCGTTTATGTCGCTAAAGCTAAAAAAGGGTCCCGCGCTCCAGCCGCAACCGTTAAGCCAAAAACTGCTACAAAAAAGACTTCTACCGCGGCTAAGAAGCCAACTACTACGTCTGCTACCGCAAAAACAACTGCACCTAAAGCTACGAATGCAAAAGCGACTACGCCTAAAGCAGACGGCAAAGTAGCTGCTACAAAATCTGATGCACCTAAGAAAACATCAACTGCTGCTAAACCGAAAGCTCCTGCGAACAAAAAGACTAACCCGCACGTGCCTACAAAATAACGCTTCATTTTAACACTTGTAACTAAGACCGTCACAGAAGCCTCTATGACGGTCTTTTATTGTATACAACCACTAAAATAATTTGCGATAAACGATCTCTATAGGCAAACAGCATGCCAACTACTGATAAGTTTCAATCTCTTTCCAAACGAAGCTTAAATAAAATGTTTGTATCATCATTTATCTAGCAACCAGTCTCTTACATTTATTTGAATTATTCCTTCGTGATGGGTTTTAGGGTCGTCATCAAGGGTAAGTAAATATTTAGGATGATGGTCTTTTATTAATTGGAGCGAACGCAATTCTCTTTCTAGCGTTTTGGGATCGCGAACCGTTAAAGCTACTTGATAATAGGCCGTGCCTACATTATCATTAACAACAAAATCTACTTCACAATCATCAACCTTTCCAACATAAACATCATATCCACGCCTTAATAACTCTAAATAAACAACATTTTCAAGAACTCGGCCCATATCTCCACCCTTACTTCCAAGGAGCATAAGCCTAAGTCCTATATCTACAACATAATATTTTTCTAAAGTTTTTAAATATTCTTTACCTCTTATATTATACCTTTTTGCTTGATATATGATGTAACTTTCCATCAACGCCTCTAAATATTTTTCTACTGTTTTAGAGTCTATTTTTCGACCATCACTTGTCATTGTGTCTGCTATTTTTTTAGGAGAGATGACATTGCCAATATTATCAAAAACAAACCTAAGAACACTTTTTAGCCTTAGCGTGTCGGAAATTCCTTTACGTGTTACTACATCCTTAATAACAATTGAGTTGTATATACTTTCTAAATAATCTCTAAGTTCTTTGGGCTGGTCTTTTAACTCTAATGCATATGGAAAAGAACTTCCTTCAAGATACTCCATAAACTTAACGCCTCTATCTTTTGAACTTCCCGTGCTTTCCATGTATTCTTTAAAAGACAGTGGGAGCATTTCTATTTGAACATACCTGCCCGAGATAATAGTTGCAATTTCACTTGAAAGCATATATGCATTAGACCCTGTCACATACATATCTACATCATCTCTGATGTATAAACTATCTATGACTTTTGGGAATTCTTTTACATTTTGAATTTCGTCTAAAAAAATATAATGCCGCTTGTTAGGAATCATTTTTCCCTTGATATACGTGTGCAGCTTTTTATAATCCGTTAACTCTTCAAAGTCTAAATTTTCAAAGTTAATTGATATTATTTGATTGTCGCTCACGCCTTGCTTTTTTAACCACTCTTGATACAACTTTAGTAAGGTTGATTTGCCACAACGCCTAACGCCTGTAACTATTTTTATTAGTTTTTTATCTTTAAACGCTATAAGCTTATCAATATATTCTTTTCTTTGAATAATCATAGCTATTCTCCTAGTTTCATCTTAGTAAAATTGTACCATAATCAGAACCTTCATTCAATAAGTTTTGGGAATGAATTCCAACAACTTTGCTTTTTCGGAGAGTTTTGGGAATGGATTCCAATAAAAACACCAGTAACAACACATGGTCATTACTGGTGTTAACGCTAATTTTGTGGAGCCCCGCTACTTTGGTGGTTTTCTTATTCTAAAATATTTGTGGTTATGTAATCGACTCCCCAGTTTATTAATTTTTCAGCGTCTTTGGGAGAGTCTACCGTCCAGACATTTATTTTTATTCCGTTGTCATGGAGTTCCTTTACCCTTTCTTCTGTCATTTCTCTAAAGAAAATATCTAGGTCCAGTTTGTTTTTGACAAGCAGATCAACAATTCCTTCATGATATGAAGAGCTTAAATATTGAGCAGGCTGATCTGGGTATTGCTCTCTTAGCGAGAGTAAATTTTCTAGGTAGAAGGAAATAAACACTGTGTTTTGAAGGTATTCTTCTTCCTTTATTGATTCACAAATAGCTTTTATGTCTTCTGGAGTAAACGGCTCTTTTAATTCTACAACTGCAATCTTGTTTTTCTTTTTACATGCAAGTATAAACTCAATAAGTGTTGGAATTATGTATCTACTCGAGGCGTTTCCATACATGTCCGTAAGTTCTATAGATCTAATTTGTTCCGCAGTACTATCTTTGATTACAATATTTTCTCTTGCAATCCTTTTTGTATCACCATCGTGTATTACGAAAAAATTCCCATCCTTTGATTTTCTAATATCTGATTCTATTCCATAATAGGAGTGTTCCGCTGCAAGTTTAAATGCTGGAATGGTATTTTCTTTTTCTAACTTAGAAAGACCTCTGTGAGCAATTAGTAAAGTGTTCCCCTTTTCTATTTTTACGGTCTCTCCGTATTGCTTTTTGCTCTTTAGCTGGCTTACAAATATTGCTGGATAATGCTTTTTTGATATTGTTGTGTTGTCTATACTCATTTTTTATTCCTCCACAGTTAGAGCTAAGGTTTATTTATCTTCTGTTTCCTCGCTAGAAAAGTCATCTACCTTTGTTTTAGCATTTTTCTTCCTCATATACAATAGTAAAACAGTTATGTCAGCTGGATTTACACCGCTGATCCTTTCCGCTTGTGCTACTGTTAAAGGTTTTACCCTGTTTAGCTTTTGTCTAGCTTCTATTCTTAGTCCGTCAATATTCATATAATCCATATCTTCTGGAAGTTTTAAGGATTCCAGACGCATCGACTCTTTTATTGCTCTTTTTTGTTTACGAAGATATCCTTCGTATTTTAGTTCTGTTTCTATTATTTTTACATTTTCAGGAGAAAAAGATGCAAAAGTAGGGGATATTTCGCGGATGTCTTCGCTTGTAATATAGTTTCTTCTTAGCATATCTCGAGCCAAAACACCTTCGGTTTTTGGCAGTGTCTCTCCTCTTCTTTCAAATATATATTCTATGTCCTTAACCTTGTATTTTTCACTTAGGCTTTTTCTAATCTCTTTTAATTCCTTTTCTTTTTCTAGGTATCTTTTATACCGTTCATCTTTTACAAGCCCTAGTTCTCTCCCTATCTCTGTTAATCTTAAGTCGGCATTATCTTGTCTAAGATATAACCTATGCTCTGCTCTAGATGTCATCATTCTATATGGCTCGTTTGTTCCTTTAGTTGTTAAATCATCAATCAAGACACCTATGTACGCTTGGTCTCTTCTCAAGATAAAAGGTTCTTCTCCTCGCATTTGCTTAGATGCGTTTATCCCAGCAATTAATCCTTGCGCAGCAGCTTCTTCATACCCGCTAGTTCCATTAATCTGCCCTGCCGCAAATAGCCCTTTATACTTTTTGAGACCCAAAGAGGGCAAGAGCTCGAGAGGGTTTATACAGTCATATTCTATACCATATCCATATCTTGTAATCTTTGCGTTTTCCAGTCCTGGAACAGATCTTACTAGTGCCTCTTGAACATCAAAAGGAAGGCTTGTAGAAAGTCCTTGTGCATACATCTCGTGAGTATCTGCTCCTTCTGGCTCAATGAAAACCTGGTGTCTTTCTTTATCTCTAAACTTAACTATCTTATCTTCTACTGAAGGACAATATCTAGTCCCCGTTCCCCTTATGTCTCCATTAAAGAGGGGACTTCTATCTAAGTTATCAAGTATTATTTTATGACTCTCTTCTGTTGTGTATGTAAGGTAACAGGGATGGTCGTTTCTAATATCAAAATCTGTCATATTGCTAAACTTTGGGTTTCCAAAGTGCCCTTCTTGGATTTCCATTTTTGAAAAATCAATAGATGAGGCAAGTAGCCTTGGAGGAGTTCCTGTCTTAAACCTACGTATGTCTAAACCTAGATCCAAGAGGTTTTGCGTAAGAAGAGTGCTTCCTTTAAGCCCGCTTGGCCCTGTGTTTTCTGAATGGTCGCCAATTATTATTCTGCTGTTTAAATATACCCCTGTAGCAAGGATTACTGCATCCGCATAGTACTTAGCACCAAGACCAGTTTCTATCCCACAGACTTTTTTATTTTCATCTACTAAAATCTGCTTGGCTTCTCCTTCCAGGATGTCTAGATTCTCTATCTCTTCCAGTCTTTTCTTCATTGTTCTTTGGTAGAGTTTTTTATCTACTTGAGCTCTTAAACTATGAACTGCAGGTCCGTTTGCAGAGTTTAATGTTCTCGACTGAATGGTAGCAACATCTGCAACCTCTCCCATGAGCCCGCCTAGCGCATCTACTTCTTTTACAAGATGTGCTTTTCCAGTACCTCCAATATTGGGATTGCATGCCATATTGGAAATACCATCTAAAGAAAGGGATAGGATTAATGTTTTGTGCCCGCGAACAGCAAGTGCATTTGCAGCCTCAACTCCTGCATGCCCTGCTCCTATTACTATTGCTTCATACCTATTGTTCTTTAGTTTATACATTTTTATCTCTTACTTTCCTACACAAAACTTGGAAAAAATCTTATCTACTATGCTTTCGCTTAAATCTTCTCCTGTTATTTTAAGCAAACTTGCATATGCTGCTTTTATGTCTACAAGAGTGCATTCTGTCGGAACATTTCCATACTCCTTAATTGCATCTTCTAAATGTTTATTTGCTTCTTTTACCGCATAAATATGTCTTTCTCTAGTTAACATCATCCCGCCTAAACTTTTTTCTACCCCTGTCTTTTTCATAATAAGGGAAATTAGCTTGTCAACATTTTTTGATGTGTTTGCTTCTATGGTTATATCCGCTTTTCTTGGGAATTTAATAATGTCTCCTTTGTTTTCAATTCTTATATGCTTTTTGTCTTTTATGGATTCATATAAAGCAAGTTCTTCTTTTGTCTCTTCTAAAGAGGCATCCATTACAAACAGCACAATATCTGCCCCTTCTATCGCTCTTTTAGCTCTTTCTATCCCCATCTTTTCTACTTGATCTTGACTTTCTCTAATGCCTGCTGTATCTATTACGTTTATTTTTACCCCATCAAGCATAAAACTTTCTTTCAAAACATCTCTTGTTGTCCCTGGAATGTCCGTGACGATAGCCCTGTCATCTCTTAAAAGGGCATTCATTAAGCTAGATTTCCCAACATTTGTAAGCCCTGCAAGCGCTATATTTATTCCATCTGTTATGTATCTTCTATTTTCCGAGTCTTTTAATGTTTTAGCTAATTTGTCTTTTGCTTCTTTTAACTCAACAAGAGTCGGGGTCACAACATCTTCTGCAACTTCCTCGGGATAATCTAAAGCTGCTTCTAGATTGGAGGCTGCTTCTAGGATGTGGCTTGAAGCATCTGTTATAGCCTTACTAATCTCTCCGCTCATAAGTCTAAATGCTTGCATTATCTCGGCTTCACTTTCTGCATTAATCATATCTGCAATGCCTTCCGACTCTGCTAAGTCAACCTTTCCGTTAAGGTACGCTCTTCTCGTAAACTCTCCAGGCTCTGCAGGGCGAGCTCCTCTTTCCACGATTTCTCTTACAATCCCTCTTAAGACGGCAATTCCTCCATGCGAGTGGAACTCTATGACATCTTCTCCTGTATATGAAATTGGCGCCTTGCAGTACATACAAAACGCCTTATCTAAAAAGTTCTTTGTCTTTAATTTTCCTAGATACATTCTGTTTGGGATTATATCGTCTTTACACCAGTTTCTTGCACTAAACATCTCTTCTGCTATCTTTAGTGCTTTTTCTCCGCTTATCCTTACAATCCCAATCGCCCCAGCTCTTTCTGACGGAGTTGCGATTGCCACAATAGTATCTGATTTCATCTCTTCCGTTTCTCTGGTTTTATCCGTTTTTGGTTCTATGAACAGGTTTTATATTAGAACCTATTTCTGGGCTGTCCGAATCTCTTCATTCTTCCTACACCCTTTCTTCTAAAATCATGACTGGTTCCATATTTATTCTTTTCTTTTCTTTCGCCAAACTCTTGACCATATTCGTCACAAGGAATAACCTCTACGTGCCTATCTCTTCCTTCTCCTTCCGAACGAGTTACAACATCTCGTCTTCCAGCAAGTGTGGTATGTATAATTCTTCTTTCATACGCATTCATGGGTTCAAGTTCTACTATTTCTCCGTATTTAAGAGCCTTTCTTGCGCTGCTTTCACCCACTCTTTTTAGTGTTTCAACACGGCGTTTTCTGTAGTTTTCTGCATCTACAACTACTTTAAAGTCTATTCTTCTTTCTTTGTTTACTGAAGTCATTGCAATATGTTGAATTGCATCTAGAACCTCTCCTCTTCTTCCGATTATTATTCTAGATTCTGGTCCTTGAATGTTTATATTGATATTACTCCCTTCAACATCAACGCTTGTTTCACAATCTACTCCCATTAATTCAATCAAACCTTTTACAAATCCATATGTTTTTTCTTTGATTCCTTCGATAATAGCGGCTTTTTCTGAGTCTTCTATTTCTTCTTCTACCATTTCACCTTCTTCAAAATCATCGTCTTCATCAAAATCAGCTTCCTTTTCTTCATCTTTTACGGATATTGCGACCTGGGCCTTTTTTAGCCATCCTCCTTCGCTTATGATTTCAATATCTACATCTTCTTCCGTGAGTCCTAAATCTGCAAGCCCTGCAGCAATTGCTGCTTCTACAGTTTCTTCTTTGTAAATGTTTTTACTCATGCTATATATATCTCCTTATCTATCGCCTTTATTGGCGTTTTTTATTTTCTACCATTCTTTCAAATTGTTTCCAATTAGTTCAAAAACCGAGAATCTCTCGCCTACTCTCACTTTATCGTTGTGCTTAAGTAGTGGTCTCTTTGCTTTTTATCTATGCTTTTGGCAATGAGATTGTATGTTACATTAAATGCTGTTGTGAACAAACTGTTTGTAAACATGTACAAAGTAAATGCTGCGCTATAGAAGAGGGAGAATATTCCCATCATAAGCGGCATCATTAACATCATCATCTTGTTTGTTCTTTCTTGCTGTTTAATTTGCTCTTCCGTCTGTCCTGGCATCGAGGGTTGTTGTGCTGGAGCGAGAAGTTTAGAAGAGAGCAAACTTAGTAATAGCGTTAATACTGGAAGCACCAAATATCCATTCCATTGGTTTTTGCCTTTTTCTGTAAAATTATATTTTTCCATAATGGGTTTCATAACCCTGTTATACTCTTCTCTATCTACGTCTGGGATGCCCAACTTGCCCATTCCGGTACCCGCATATGTAGAAGCATCTGGAATCGGTTGCTTCCAACTGTCTGGCATAAAGATGTTTGTGATGTGTAAAAACCTTTCGGGTTTGTATGCCGCAAGAACAGCTTCTTCTGCCTTTTTAATGCCTGCAGCTTCTGCTTCTGTTCTTTTGTCGGCAGGTATTACTCCGTCTTCGTATTTTGCTACTTGCGCATTGATTTCCGTGGTATATGCGGTAGTATATACTGTCTGCATTTCATCATATATTACACTGTTATGATATCTAACTGCGCTATTAAACCCCGAGAAAATTGTAAAAAATATTGCCATCGTTACCAAGCTTGGTAAGCAGGCTCCGAACATACTATATTTATATTTTTTATATACTTCTCTTTGTTTTTGAGCATATAGCTGCTGATTATCACCACATTGCTTTTTGACTTTTTCCAGTTCTGGCTTCATTATCTCCATTTTCTTGGAGTTTTTTCTAGTTACCATCTTTTGCCATAAATCTAATGGTAAAGTCGCAAGTTTTAAAAACAGTGTGAACATTATAACGGTCACAGCAAAGGTTCCAAAAAGTTCACTACCACTTGCCCAAGTAGCAACCCACTTAAATAGCACGTTGTATATCAACTTTCCTATAAGGTTTAAATTGGTTGCAAGTATAGCTCCCATGTTTCCCTCCTAGTTGTCAATCAAGACATACTTTTATTTTCATCCCATTTAAGGCAATCTATGCCCTCTTTTTTGGCATCGGTGCTTTCTTTTTCTCTTACCCTTTGCCAATATATGCTTTTAAAAGGCTATAACAGCCACTTTGCTTGTCCGTAGTAAATATTTTCTTTTACTGGATCAAACCCGCCTTTTCCAAAAGGGTTACACCTTAAAATTCTCCATACACCCATGAAAAAACCAACAAAAAGGCCGTATTTTTGTACGGCATTCAGCATATATACTGAGCATGTTGGCGTAAAAATGCAGTCTCTTCCAATAAGCGGAGAGAGAGTCTTTTTATATATTATGACTAACGCCTTTACTACCTTTTTCATGTTTTATTACCACTGTATATCTCTAAAACCGCGACTTCTAACTAAAACCGTAGATTTAACCACATATTATTCTTTTTCTAAAGAATATTCTGGCTCTTTTTTTAGCAAAGATTCTGACTTTCTCCAGCTAACTTCTTTCGGAATATGCTTCCCTTGCTTTAACAACGACTCTAAAGTATCAATTATCTCAGTAAATGTTGATTCTCTTATATCTTCTCTTGCTACTGCAACATAATTGTATGGTCTATACAAGTGTGGGGCCAATCTACAAAAAGCTTCACCTATTCTTCTTTTTGTCTTATTCCTAACCACGCTTTTCCCTACTTTTTTGCTTACACTAATACCCATCTTTATGCTAGTCGATTCTACAAAGTGTAGTGTAATTATGGAGCTCCTAAGCGTTTTCCCTTTACGATATATGTAGTTGAAGCTCGCTCTATTTTTTAGACGATACTCCTTTAACATAGATTTTTATCTTAATGTTCTGCGTGTGGGGTTAAAACCTTTCTGCCCTTTCTTCTACGTCTAGATAAAACCCTTCTTCCACCTTGTGTTCTCATTCTTTCACGAAAACCGTGCACCTTATTCTTATGTCTTTTCTTTGGTTGAAATGTTCTTTTCATTTTTTTATTCTCCTATCGAGTTAATATTTTCATAATTTATTACGCCTTTACTTAGGCGCAAGTTTTCAAATTATACCGTACCGTAAAAATAACTGTCAAGCATTCCGTTATATATATAATATAAGGCGCGCATTTAAAAAATTATTACATAGGTGCGTTCCTGTGGCTTTCTTTTGCATATAAAACGTAAGGCTCGCTAGAATCAAATAGCTTATCCTCTTAGAGCTTTGCCTTCTTATTTCCGTGAAAAGTCTTGTTTTCAGCACCCCAAACATACGCATTAAGAATTGATGAAAAAACTCAAAATTTGTGGATAACTCCGTGGATAACTCGGTTTTTTGTGGATAACTTTTCGTGTTTTTTGGATTTTTTGCCAGTTTTCATATATATAATTACTCCTTTGGGAACCTTTTTATGGCTATAATTAAAAACTCAATGTGGACATCTTTATCCACAAAACGTATGTTCTCTAACTCCCCTTTTTCTTCAAAACCGCTTAGTATCCCGTTATTTTAACACAGCTCACATTTGACTATATTTTTACATTTTTAAAAACCTTCTTTTTTTCTATTATTTTACTCTCCTACGCTATATTTCTTATATGCGTTTTAGGCGTTTTATGTTAAAATAAAACGTAGATTAGGATACCTCTCCTTGCTTTGCGGTCTATTCCTAGTTATGGAAGAGAGGAGAACCTAGACTAATTCGCATCTTAGATTCTCGTAACATAAGATTAAATGGAGGCATATCATGAACGAAACTAAAGAGAAAGCATTAAAATCACTAGTAGATTTAATTAAAATCGAAAGCACATTAAGCGCTTCTAAACCAGGAGCTCCTTATGGTGAAAACATCAGAAAAGCGTTAGACTTTACTCTTAATTTACTAGCTTCATTCGGGGGTAAAACACACAACTTAGACGGGTATTGCGGATGGGCTGATTTCGGCGAAGGGGAGCCATTTGGGATACTCGTTCACTTAGATGTGGTTCCTGCAAGTGGAGTTTGGAAGTTTCCTCCTTTTTCAGGAACAATTCAAGATGGGTACGTTTATGGCAGAGGAACAACAGATGATAAAGGTCCTGCTATTGCAGTTATCTACGCCCTAAAAAAACTTATAGAAGAAGGACTGGTTCCCAAAAGAAAGATACGAGTAATTCTTGGTTGTGATGAGGAAAGCGGCTGGTCTGATATTAAGAAGTATAACGAAGTTGAAGAGATGCCAAACGATGGATTTTCCCCAGATGGAGACTTTCCTGTTATATATTCTGAAAAAGGAGTTTTGCATTTAAGAGTTCATCTTAAAAAGCCAGAATCTTTTTTAACCTTTACTGGCGGAACTGCAGTAAATATGGTTCCAGACCTTGCACAGATAACCGTAGCTTATGATGATAAAATTTTACAGTCAGCTCTTAAAATGGGTCTACCTACAACTTTGACCGGCGACTCTATGCTTGATAGCCTTGCCCACCAACTCGACGGATCTTGTTCTACCGAAGACGATCATGTACAAATTACTGCAAACGGCACTAGTGCACATGGAAGCAGGCCAGAAGATGGTGAAAGTGCTATTTTAATACTTTTAGAATGCCTTCATAATTCTGGCGCATCGAAGGATGGAAGTAGGCTATATAAAGCGTTTGGAAAAACCGACGGATCTGGTCTTGGACTTGCCGTTGATGGAGGAGATGAAGGAGACCTAACGGTTAACGTTGGAAAAGCAAAAATAAAAGATGGTAGTCTTATTTTGCATATCGATATAAGACACCCTGCGTCAATCTCTAAAGAAGAAGTTATTGAAAGGCTTAAAGCAGCCCTTCCCGAAACAAACGAGATTAATATAATTAACTATCATGATGCACTTTATGTTAACCCTAATAGCCCGCTAGTACAAGCCCTTCTAAACGCATACAGAAAAGTAACGGGAGACTCTTCAGCAAGACCAAAAGCCATTGGTGGAGCTACTTATGCAAGAGTATTGAAAAACGGAGTAGCATTTGGCCCAACAATGCCAGGAGCCGAATCTTTAGCCCATCAACCAAATGAAAGAGTTTCCATCAAAGACTTCAATACCATGATAGACATTTACTACGAAGCTTTAAAAACACTGGTGTTTTAATATACCATTAAAGCTATTAGACCTGCATATTAATTTTAAAAAGCACAGAGCCTTTCTATAGAACATTTGTTCTTTTAAGGCTCTTTTTTATATAATACTAGAGTAATCTTTAAAAGTTTTCTAGATTTTAATACCCCTTTTAGGACAGCCCTCAAAGGAGCTTCAAAAACCCCATCAAAAAAGGTATAGAAACGGTGTTTTTTAGTCGTTTTTTATGTTCCACGTGGAACAATTGTTTTTTTCAATGTTTTTTTGAACTTTTTTTGGATGGCAAAAAACAGCTTCCATGCGGGTATTTTTGGCGCTTTGTGGATAATTTCGGCGGTTTTTTGAAATTTTGAGCTTTCAGCACCTTTTTTATATAGGTTCTTCCACACAAATATTTTTAAGAGCTTTTTTTAGGTCTTTAAAAGAGCTTTAAAATCCCTCTTTATATGCCTTATTGCCACCTTGAACTGTCCCTCCTATATTAAGCTTAGGGGCTTATGTGTTTCACGTGGAACTCTTCTAAGATCATCTCAAACCTACTAGGTCGATTTTGCTATTGAACACCATGTTTCACGTGGAACTATTCTCTACTTCTTTTTATCAATGGTTTATACAGATATTTATGTCTTTGGCAACAGTGTCAATTTATGATGTTATTTCGCTTAAAAATTTATTATGAGATACACTATGTTAATTAGTGTTTTTTAAATTAATATTTGATTAATAGCATTTGCATTATTTGTTATTATCAAAACGAAATAAACATTATAAGTTTCACGTGAAACAAACTACGTACGCATTTATAACAATCTCGTTCCACGTGAAACATGTTTTGTTGCCTGTTTGCTGTATATGATTATGTCTCGTTTTTGCAATAATGATTGCTTATTCTAAGATTGATGTATAATTAGTAAAGAATTCTATAATTTTGCGTTAATTTAAGAGCAGTTCCACGTGAAACATGTCATAAGGGGTAATAATTTATGTTTTTTGTTAATTTTAACTTGTTTGTATTGAATAAACGGTTTATAT
>LSQX01148601.1_pt6 | contig 22295 bp, 16 predicted proteins | sample 654561 | NCBI WGS metagenome assembly LSQX01 (sample SAMN04489861, study PRJNA283612) | anaerobic digester metagenome | isolation source: 4 biogas reactors fed with cattle manure at either 37C or 55C with and... | place: Denmark: Kongens Lyngby | collected 2014
CCGATTTCAGTGCCGACCTCACCATCATGGAGGAGGGGACGGAGCTGTTGCAGCGTATCCGTGGTCATCTGGCAGGCGACCCCGATGTGCGGCTGCCTATTCTCACCTCCTGCTGTCCGGGGTGGGTGAACTTCTTTGAGCACAATTTTCCTGATTTGCTTGATGTGCCCTCTACTGCCAAATCGCCGCAGCAGATGTTCGGCGCCATCGCCAAGTCATACTTTGCCGACAAGATCGGGGTGAAGAGGAAAGAGATGATCGTGGTCTCCATCATGCCCTGCCTGGCGAAAAAATACGAGTGTCAGCGCGATGAGTTCAAGGTGGATGGTAATCCCGACGTAGATTTCTCCATCTCCACCCGTGAGCTGGCAGCGTTCATCAAGAAGGCAAACATCGACTTCCTTAATCTGCCGGAGGAGGATTTTGATGATCCGCTGGGTGAGTCGACAGGTGCCGGTGTCATCTTCGGCAATACGGGTGGTGTGATTGAGGCTGCCTGCCGCACGGCCTATGAGCTGCATACCGGGAAGAAGCTGGAGAGGGTGGCATTCACGGAGTTGCGCGGCATGGAGGGGATACGCTCCGCCACGGTCGATTTTGACGGACTCCCCCTTAATATAGGTATCGCTCACGGGCTGGGTAACGCCCGCAAGCTGCTGGATGATGTGAGAAGCGGTCAATCGGTCTACCATGCCATAGAGATCATGGCATGTCCGGGTGGATGTATCGGCGGCGGTGGTCAGCCTTATCATCACGGTAACAGCGAGATACTCAGCAGGCGTGCTGCTGCCATCTACAGTGAGGATGAGCGCAAGAGCATCCGCAAGTCGCATGAGAACCCATCGATCATCAGGTTGTATGAGGAGTACCTGGGTGAGCCAGGCAGTCATAAAGCACACAGCCTGCTGCATACGGAATATTTCCCTAAGACCAACGGCGTGACCGTGCATTTACAGAGCTAAGTGCAACAGATCTCTGCATCAACCATGCTTATAAGCATGATGATATGTGGATTTCATTCGGCACAAAATAAAAAATAGTATCCTATGAATCAAAAATTAAGCATAGCGCCCGAAGTGTTTACCTATATGGAGAAAGTGACAGGGGCCGACGGTGTTGAGGTGATCGTCAATCTCCCGAAAGAGAAGATTGAGAAAATCAATGATATCTGTCACTCGTTCGATAATGACCCGCGTGAGCTGATCAATGTGCTACACGAGACACAGCACACGTTTGGTTACCTTCCTGCCGAGGTGCAGGATGTGATCGCGCATAACCTGACTCTGCCTGTGGCACATGTCTACGGGGTAGTGACCTTCTACTCCTTCTTCACCATGATCCCCAAAGGGGAGCATCCCATCTCCGTCTGCACCGGCACCGCCTGCTATGTGCGGGGTGCCGAGAAGGTGCTGGATGAGTTCAGGAAAGAGCTGGATATCAAGGTGGGGGAGACCACACCCGATGGCCGGTTCTCCATCAACTGCCTGCGGTGCGTGGGCGCCTGCGGGCTTGCGCCGGTGGTGCTTGTGGGTGAGAAGGTGTATGGGCGCGTCTCTCCCGACGGGGTGAAGTCGATCCTGGAGGAGTATAAAAAATAACCGTGGCGCAATAGGGCTGTCACAACGGGTGCTGCAGTCAGCGTGTGTCAGGGTCTGCTGTCTCCTGCTGAATGGTTGTCCTGGCGGTGTTGCTATAGTGCAGTGAATTACCCTGGAGGAAGTAACCTATCTCATGCCCTATCGCCTTTAACTGCCGGTCGAGGTAGTGCAGCTCCTCTTCGTCGCTGCGGGCTGAGAGGGGCTTGTTCTCATAGAGGAAGTAATCCTCGCGCTGTTTCAGGGGAGTGATATTGGGCATCAGCACGTTGGCGCCGGCAAGGATCGCTTTCTCACGCCCCTCCTTTGCGATGGCCTGCAGTGCCGTGGTGGCGGCGATATTGATATCGGGCATCAGGATGCGCAGCAGTGAGACCATCCTGAGTCCCAGGCTGAGTCGCTCAGAAAGAGGAAGCAGCTGATCGCGGTAAGCCCAGAGGGGGGTGTGTGCATGTTCAATGTAAGGCCCCATGCCGCACATATCGATATCGCACTGCTTCATGAAGAGCAGGTCGTCCGCCAGATCCCCCATTGTTTGAAAAGGCAGTCCGATCATCACGCCTGTGCCTGTCTGGTAGCCTGTTCTACGGAGTGTCTCCAATGCTTTCAGCCTTCCGGAATAACTGTGCAGTGCATCGTCGGGGTGCAGCCGCTTGTAGAGCTTCTCTGATGAGGTCTCTATGCGCAGGAGGTAACGGTCCGCGCCACTCTCAAACCAGCGGCGGAAGGTCTCTTCGGTCTGCTCACCACAGGAGAGGGTGATGCCTATCTCACTGTTGGTCACTTTTTTTGCCTCTCTGATGATCGTATCGATTTTTTCGATAAATGCTTTCGTGGCAACCTCACCCGATTGTATCGCCACAGAGCCGAACCCCTGCCTGTGTGCACTTCTGACGGCGTGCATCACCTCCTCATGTGTGAGGGTATAACGGTTCGTTTCCCGGTTTGAACGACGGATACCGCAGTAGTAGCAATCTTTCCCGCAAATGTTGGAGAGCTCGATCAGACCACGCAGATAGACCCTGTTGCCCACGTGCTGTTGTTTGATCGCTGAGGCGAAGGCGAACAGCTGTTGCTCCTTCTCTCCCGTGGCGAAGAGAAGATGCACGATCTCCTCTCTTGATAGGTTGCTGCTGAGGGTTGTTTCAATCATTTGCTGCTGCTGTTTCACCCGGGTGGGATCACCCGAAAATTCTTATAGCCCGTTCAAAGATACCATTGAGCCATGCGAGTGTCATGCCGTAGTTGGTCACCGGTATTCCGGCTTTAATAAATGGCCTCAGCCTGTTGGCCAGTTGCTTGCGTGTGACCATACATCCGCCGCACTGAATGACCAAGGCAAACGCTCCAATACTTTCAGGAAGCGGCGATAGGCCGGAGACAATGGAGAAACGGAGGTTTTTCCCGGTATGTTTTTTCAACAGCTCCGGGATCTTCACACGGCCTATATCATCACAACTGGTCTGATGGGTGCAGCTCTCCAGTATCAGGATATGGTCACCATCCTTCAGGTGGGAGAGATGACGTGTACCCTCTTTGAAGAGCGGAAAGTCACCTTTTACCCGTGCGAAGAGAATGCTGAAGCTGGTGAGCGGTATGTTTTCCGGGAGTGTTCCGGCTACATACCCGAAGACCTGACTATCGGTGACAGCCAATGCAGGAGTGATGCCCAGCTTCAGGAAGTCGGCCAGTTCTGTCTCTCTCACCACTACCGTGATACAGTGGTTGTCCAGCGTATCGCGAATCATCTGATTCTGTGGCAGGATCAATCTCCCCTCGGGCGCTTCGCTGTCGATGGGAGTAATCAGCAACAGGATATCCTTCGGTTTCACCAGGTCACCGATAAGCGATGCCTGCTGATGTACTGTCTCGGGGATGATCCGTTTCAGTGCATTGATCAGCTTCTCCTTGTTCACGGAGTGATACGTGTTGAAATCAATGATCTGCGCACTGGTGTGCTGCTTGATGGTAGAGCGGGTGAAAGAGGCGATCTTGTCGATATCATTTTTATTGTGAACGATGAGGTAGGGGACCTCCTGCTCCAAGAACTGACTGATCAGTTTTATTTCGTAATCACCAAACTGATTTCCCGCAATCACCAATATGGCACAATCGACCCTGCTGATTACTTCCACCGATCTTTTGATTTTTTTTAATCCGATTTCTCCAAGATCATCTATTCCGGCAGTATCTACCAGAATGGCAGGTCCGATATCAAATATCTCCACCGACTTTTTTACAGGGTCGGCTGTGGTTCCCGCATAATTGGAAACAATCGCTGTTTCCTGCCCTGTGAGCATGTTGATCAGTGAACTTTTCCCGGTGTTTCTGCGGCCAAAGATGCCTATATGGAGTTGATTGCTGCTCATTGACAAAGATTTATAAAGTGTAGTGTTTGAAGTTTAAAGTTGCATCTTCACTCTTCAATTATTGAAGGTCAAAAGCCGTCCATTGACTGCGAACGACCAGAAGCTGACCGAAACGGAGTGAAGATCCCGAGTTATCGACTCCGCTAAAAATAGAGATCTCTTGTACCCTGTTTGATTTTTTCTATTCTGTCGCGCACCTCAACCTGTATCGTTTCATTGAGATGCTCCATGTTTTTTTCTATCACCCTCCATCCTCTCTCTGCGGTTCCTTCAGGAGCATAGTCGACGAGATATTCCGCCAGCGTGAGTATGGCGTTGGGTGTGCAGAAGCGTTTGATGAAGCCGGGGACGGAGAACTCCATGAAGTGCTCACCTGTCCTGCCAAGGCGGTAGCAGGCCGTACAGAAGGAGGGCAGCATCTCCTGCTGCAGCAGCTCATCGATGATCTCATTCAGTGACCGGTCATCGTTTATAAGGAACTGACCTTTATTCAGGTTGTGATTCTTCTCTTTCTCCACATAGCTGCCCAACTCTATCCTGGTGCCGCCATCAATCTGTGACACGCCGTACTGTAACAGCTCGTTGCGTAGATGGGCCGGCTCACGGGCGGTGAGGATCATCCCCGTGTAGGGTACTGCCAGCCGGAGAATGGCCACCAGCCGGGCGAACTCTTCGTCGGAGACGAAATAACGATCGCCCATATGGAGCATCGAGGCATCCTTGATTCTTGGGAAGGAGATGGTGTGCGGTCCCACGTTATAACAAGCCTCCAGGTGGTTGGTATGACGTACGAGGGCCATCACCTCGAAGCGCCAGTCGTACAACCCAAAAAGCGCTCCAATTCCTACATCATCCAGGCCCGCCTCCTGAGCCCTGTCGAGGGATGTCAGCCTGTAATCGTAATCCGCTTTTTTCCCGCGTGGGTGGTAGGTCTTGTATGCTTCCCGGTGATAGGTCTCCTGAAACACCTGATAGGTGCCGATGCCCGCCTCCTTCACTGTGCGGAATCCATCCTTATCGAGGGGGGCGGCGTTGATGTTTACCCTGCGTATCTCTCCGTTGCCTTTCTTCACGCTGTAGGCGGTACGCACCGACGCAGCGATAAATTGTGGTGTGTATTCGGCATGCTCACCATAAACGAGGATCAATCGTTTTTGTCCGCTATCTTCCAGCGCTTCAATCTCCTTCACCAGCTCCTGCTGTGAGAGTGTTTTGCGCACCTGCTCCCTGTTCGAAGCCCTGAAGCCACAGTAGGTACAGTCATTAGCGCACTTGTTGCCTACATAAAGGGGTGCAAACAGTACGATACGGTTGCCGTAGATTTTTTTCTTCAGCTCCCTGGCACCCTCTTTGATAAGATCAACCGACTCCCTGCCGGTCGCGTTGATGAGCGTTGCCACCTCCTGCAGGTTCAGTCTGTTTTTGTTCAGTGATCTCTCAATCACATCCCTCACTTTCGAAGGGGATGAAACGGTGTTGTCGAGGTAATCCCAGATCTCCCCGCTGTCGATAAACGCTTGCCCCGGGAGATCGGGGATACGGTATGTTTCAGGTCTGAACTTCATTGCGACAGGATGTTAGTGATGGTACAGCAAATGTAATAATTAATTCTTTTATTTCCATTACTTTTCACCATTGTGTGAATCAGTATTTAAACGGTTTCCCACCTGCAATAACCTGTTTTAGCTCTTTGTCGAAGTGGGCAGGTGCTCCTGTCCTGAGGGCGGCAGTAACCATGATATCAGCAATTGAATGGCTGTAACCCGCTTCGATGGGTGCATTTGTTTTTCTGTTCCCCTCTCTCACACACTTCATCCAGTTTCTCATGTGGGCATTCGTCAACGGGTCCGATCCTGTGTTGGCGTCTGTATCCGGTTTTAACTGCGGAAGCGAAAATGTCTCAAGCTGAAAGGCTTTCATCTCCATCTCTTTGGCATATCTTTCCGTAAGTCCGCCATCATTATTGACCTCGTTGGTATTCAGATCGAGCTTGCCTCCGTTGGAGAAATACCATTCTTTGGTACCACCGGCAGCGTTGTGCTGACGTGAAGAGTAGATGACCTGGAAGCCGTTTCCCTCATCTTTCCGTTCATTCTCTCCGTAATCAAACACAGCCGTCATGGTGTCGTAATTGGTTCTTCCGTCGTTCCACATGTATATGCCCCCGCCGGCGACAACTGATCGTGGATATGCCAGCCCCGTAAACCAGTGTACTGTATCAATCTGATGTGACATCCATTGTCCGGGGATGCCGGAAGAGTAAGGCCAGAAGAGACGATACTCAAGGTACTTGCGCGGGTCCCACGGCTCGTAGGGTCTGTTCATCAGGAAACGGTTCCAGTCGGTATCTTCTTTCCTGATCTCCTTCATGAGCTGAGGCAGGCGCCATCGCCCGGGCTGGTTGACGTTCCATGTCATTTCCACGGCTACGATCTTGCCAAACCTGCCCGAATGAATGTAATCATGTGCCGCCATATAGTTGGAGCCACTTCTTCGTTGTGATCCGATCTGAATCACCCTGTTTGTTTCCGTTGCTGCCCGGAGAGCCATATTGGCATCGTCCATCGTTTCGGCGAAAGGTTTTTCCACGTATACATCACACCCGGCTCTGACAGCCTCGGCTGTATGCAGTGCATGCTGGAAATCGGCGGTGCTGATGATTACCGCGTCCGGCTTTTGCTGCCATAGTTCACTGCTGTTCCTGGCACTCTTTATCGTTTCACCTGTCAGCTCCCTGTACCATGCCCTCCCTTCATCACGACGCCTGCTCCATATATCACAGACGGAGAAGAGTTCAAAATTCATCTCTTTTGCAAACTTAAGAAAAGAAGGACCCAACGAGTTGCTGAAGCGGTTGGAAAATCCCAATACACCCACTCTCACTCTGTCGTTAGCACCCAATATCCTGGCATAGCTTTTTGCTGACATCTGCATGGTACTGCTTAAAGTTAATCCGGCCATGCCGGCAACTGATTTTTTGATGAATTCTCTTCTTGTTCTCATAATTAAATTTGTTAACAGACCTCTATATTGTGATTATTTGGTTTTGAATGCGTTGACTTACTTACCTGTGATCTCTTGTTTGTCTGTTTTCCCTGACAAAGGTAAAATTGGATGAAATGATGTTCAGCTCATCTCATATGATAAAGATAGAGTCAAAAGAAGAAAAAAACGACCAATCGTGCAACTTTTTTAGTGCTTGATCGGTGCAGTGATCTTTTTTCCCTCTATGTTGGTCTGCTTTTTGAAAATTATGTACCTTTGCGTTATGGAATCATTTTATTCTTAAAATATTCCTTTCGAAAATAAACTGCAGGAAAAAATAGTCATTCCATGTCAAAAGTTAATTTAAAGGGTTTGGGAGTAGCATTGATCACTCCATTCAATGAAGAGGGTTTGGTAGATTTTGAGGCACTTTCCCGTTTACTGGATTTCCAGCTGGAAAATGGCACAGATTATATTGTAGCTCTGGGTACAACGGCAGAGACACCCACGTTATCAAAAAAAGAGAAAGAAGAGGTAGTCCGGTTTATCGTGGAGAAGGTGAATGGCAGGGTTCCTGTGGTGATGGGTGTTGGTGGAAACAATACAGCCTGTCTGGTGGATGAGCTTAAAACGACTGACTTTAACGGTATCAGTGCAGTACTGTCGGTCACCCCTTTTTATAACAAGCCTTCACAGGAGGGTCTTTTCCAGCACTATTGCGCCCTCTCTCAGGCATCGCCACTGCCAATTATTTTATACAACGTGCCGGGAAGAACAGGTGTGAACATGACTGCCGGGACAACACTGCGTATCGCACGCCACTGCAGTAATATCATTGCGGTGAAGGAGGCATCAGGCAGCCTCGATCAGATAAAATCCATCATCGACGGTGCGCCTGAAGGCTTTCATGTGATCTCAGGTGATGATGCCGTGACGACAGCCGTGATTGAAATGGGAGGAGCGGGAGTGATTTCAGTCTTCGGAAACGCATTTCCCGGTGAGATGGCCTGGCTTGTAAAAAATGCCCTTGAAGGGAACGCTGTGAATGCACGCAGAAAAATGGAAGATGATTTTAATGCACTTTTCCATCTTATGTTCGTAGAGGGCAACCCGTCAGGAGTAAAGTGTCTCCTCTATTTAAAAGGGATGATACAGAACCAGCTTCGTTTACCGCTGGTGCCGGTGAGTGATCACACCCATCAACAGATTCAGGACGAGCTGGCTAAGTTTAACAGTGTAACGCATCTTCCGGAATAATTTTGTACTTTTGCATTTACACACAAATAATCAATTCTGTTTTATATGAAACGAACCCTTTTTTCAATAATCGTTTTAACCATAATGATCACAACCAGTTGTTCAGAACAAAAAACCACACAGACGCAGGGTCGTCTCGATCCCGCCAACATGGATACAATCGCTGCACCCGGTGAAAGCTTCTATCAGTATGCTACCGGTGGTTGGCAGAAAGCCAATCCAATTCCCGATGAACATGCACGGTATGGTTCTTTCGACAAGCTGCGTGAAGAGAACCAGCTACAGATACAGTCGCTGATTGAAGCACTTGGAAAAGAGAAGAACCCTGTGGGGTCCAATGCGCAGAAAGTGGGTGATCTCTATAAAATGGGGAGTGACAGCATCAGGTTGAATCTTGATGGTGCTGCGCCCATCATTCCTCAGCTGCAAGAGATAGCCCGGGCGGAAGACAAGAAAGATATCGTTCGAATGATGACACAGATAAGCAAGTATGCCTCCGCTCCTTTTTTTGGCTTCTCTGTAGGTGCAGATGATAAAAACAGTACAATGAACATCGTGCACCTCTACCAGTCAGGTATCAGCATGGGCGACAGGGATTATTACCTGCTGCAGGATGACCACTCCCGGATGCTGCGTGATGCCTACACCTTGATGGCGGAGACACAGTTCCGGAATGCCGGGTACAGTGAGGCAGCGGCGAAACAGGCAGCTGCCAACGTGATGAAGGTGGAGACGGAGCTTGCTCAGTCGCACTTTGCCAGGGAGCTGCGCCGCCTCCCTGAACTGAATTATCATAAGATGCTGGTATCAGAGCTGGAGAGTAAGGTTGCTCCATTTGAATGGGCTTACTATTTTGAAGAGATGGGAGCAGCAGGTATTGACAGCTTGAATGTCTCACAGATTGAACCGTTGAAGGCTGCCATAGCCATTATCGACAGAGAGCCTGTTGATGTTTTACAGGATTATCTGAGCTGGAAAGTAATCAACTCAGCTGCCGGGTACCTGAGCGATGATTTTGTCAATACCCGTTTTGAATTCTACGGAAAAACGCTCAGCGGAAGCAAGGAGCTCCGTCCCCGCTGGAGAAGGAGTATCGATGCGGTGAATGGTGCCCTGGGTGAGGCTGTGGGTCAGCTCTACGTGGCGGAATATTTCCCGCCGGAAGCCAAGGAACGAATGGTCCGGCTGGTGGATAATCTGCAGGTGGCCCTGGGTGAACGGATCAGTCAGCTGGAGTGGATGTCAGATGAGACCAAGGCCAAGGCGGCAGAGAAGCTGGGAACCTTTATCGTGAAGATTGGTTATCCCGATAAATGGAAGGATTACACCTCTCTTGAGGTGAAAGATGATTCCTACTGGCAGAATATGATACGTGCTTCTGAGTTCGAATATGCCGAAATGATCGGAGTGTTGGGTAAACCGGTGGACAGAACCAAATGGTATATGTCACCCCAGACGGTGAACGCCTATTATAACCCCTCATCGAACGAGATTTGCTTCCCCGCGGGCATACTTCAACCTCCTTTCTTCTATATGCATGGGGATGATGCGATCAATTACGGGGGTATTGGCGTGGTGATTGGTCATGAGATGACACATGGCTTCGATGATCAGGGACGCAAATTCGATAAGGAAGGGAACATGAGCGACTGGTGGACCGCCGACGATGCGCAGCTCTTTGATGAGAGAGCCGGGGTGCTGGTTGATTATTTCGACAACATCGTTGTGCTCGATACAGTACGTGCCAACGGCACCTTCACGCTCGGAGAAAATATAGCCGATCATGGCGGGTTGCAGGTCTCTTATCATGCTTTTTTGAATACTGAGCAGGCTGAGGGTGGAGAGTTGATTGATGGTTTCACCCCGGCACAACGCTTCTTCCTCAGTTATGCCAACCTGTGGGCGGGGAATGTGCGTGACGCGGAGATTCTCCGGCTGACAAAGGTGGATCCTCACTCCCTGGGAAGGTGGCGTGTTGATGCAGCGCTGCCACATATCGATGCGTGGTACGAAACGTTTGGTATTCAATCCTCCGACCCGATGTATCTGCCGAAAGAAGAGCGTGCATCTATCTGGTAAAAGAAAAACGCCCTTACCGGCGACAGTGAACAGTGAGAAGTTTCAGGGGGCTGTTCCGCGTACGTCCCCATTCAATTATCACATCATCTAATTATCACATTATAATATGTTTTCAGGAATAGTAGAAGAGGCGGCAACCGTTGTCGCGTTACAAAGAGAGAAAGGAAACCTCCACATCACGCTGAAATGTTCCTTTACCGGTGAGTTGAAGATTGACCAGAGTGTCTCCCATAACGGTGTCTGCCTGACAGTGGTCTCTATCAAGGATGACACTTACACGGTTACAGCCATACAGGAGACGCTGGACCGCTCTAACCTGGGTCTGCTGGAGGTGGGCAGTAAGGTGAACCTTGAGCGGAGCATGCCGATGAACGGTCGTCTCGACGGGCATATCGTACAGGGACATGTGGATCAGACAGCCGTTTGCAGGAGTGTCGAGGAGGCAGATGGCAGCTGGTACTTCACCTTTGAATATGCATTTGACAGGGAGATGGCCAGAAAAGGGTATATGACCGTTGATAAGGGGTCTGTCACCGTGAATGGTGTCAGTCTGACGGTTGTTGAACCCACGGATAACAGTTTCAGGGTTGCTATCATACCCTACACCTATGAGTTTACCAATTTTCACCAGATAAAGAAGGGGTCAGTGGTGAATCTTGAGTTTGATATTATCGGCAAGTATATCAGCAGGATTGCTGCATTAAACGCTTAAGATGGATTTTCTTGAATTGGTCTCCACACGTCAAAGTGACAGGGCTTTTGACCCTGGCCGCCCCGTTGAGAAAGAGAAGCTTGAGCGTATTGTTGAGGCAGCCCGACTGGCTCCCTCGGCCTGCAATGCACAGCCATGGCACCTCATCGTGGTGGATGATCCCCTCCTTAAGAATCGTATCGCCGATGCCACCTCTGCCCGTGCACTGGGCATGAACCATTTCACCAAGCAGGCACCGGTGCATATCGTGCTGGTGGAGGAGAAGGTGAACCTCTCTTCCGGTGTGGGTGGCTGGGTGAAGCAGAAGGATTATGCACAGATGGATCTTGGGATTGTTGCTGCGCATATCGCACTGGCAGCACACGCCGAAGGTTTGGGCTCTTGTATTGTGGGCTGGTTCAATGAGCCGAAGATGCGGGAGCTGCTGTCTATTCCTGATTCAAAGAGAGTATGGCTCGATATTGTTATCGGGTATAGTGTACAGCCATTGAGACCAAAGAAGCGTAAGCCTCTGCAGGAGGTGGTTTCCTACAACGGATATAAGCAGGGGAGAGGGAAATAATCGATGCTGAAGTGGCTGAATGAATAGTTTATAAACATTAAACTTTAATCTTTTTAACAAGATGTGTGAGGGGAATTGTTGGTGACATCGCAAAATTATGTCATCTTTGCACTCTTAAACAGATAAGAGACCAGACCGCTAAGCGCTGGTTTATATACCCAAACAGATGAATATTAGGAAAAAACATTTCTTTTTGTTGATCGCTTTTCTTACGATTACCATTGTAATATTTGCACAACAAGTAGGCTCCAATTCACCCTATAGCAGATATGGATACGGGCTGTTATCAAATCCCTCCCCTGGTGCATCTGAGGCTATGGGCGGGATCAGTTACGGTTTGCGGAGAAGCCAGCAGGCTAACCCCGGCAATCCGGCATCCTATTCTGAGCTTGACTCACTCACATTTATTTTCGATATAGGTGTTTCCGGACATCTTGCGCGCATGAACGATGGGGTGAACAATCGTGATTTCTACAACGGCAATATCGATTACATAACCATGCAGTTCCCGCTATTACGAAATGTAGGGGCCAGCATCGGACTCCTTCCCTATTCTAAGATGGGGTACAACTTCGGCGGAGCCCGTTCGCTCTCCAATATTCAGTATATTGAAACATACAGGGGGTCAGGCGGTTTGAACCAGGTCTACACCGGTGTCGCCTGGGAGCCTGCAAAGAATATCTCGTTTGGTGCAAATATCTCCTATCTCTTTGGCAATTATACACGGAGCAGTGTGGTCACTCCCGTGACCTCTTCCGCATTGGTGGGTGAAACCAAATATATGTACAATATCCGTGAGCTGAAATATGATTTAGGCCTTCAGTATACCATTCCAATAGACAAGGCACGTTCGGTGACTCTGGGTGCAGTTTATACACCAAAGATCAATGGCCGTGCCGATGTCAATCCTTCAGAGATGCTTTATGCCACTGATCCCTACCAGAATCCCTGGACAGCACCTTCGCAGGTATTAAAAACAGATACATTGCAAGACACAGGTTTCCAGCTGCCTCACACCTTTGGACTGGGTGTGACCTATCAGACAGGTCATTTTCTTGTGGGTCTTGACGGTACTTATCAGATGTGGCAGAATCTGGCTTATCCAGCTCTTCTTGATGATCTGACAGACGATACCCGTTTCAACGATGTGATTCGCATCAATACCGGTATGGAGTATGTGATCAACCCGATAAGCCAGAATTTCTTTCAGCGCATCCGGTTCAGGGGAGGCTTCTCTTTTGCCAACTCCTATACCAACTTCTCCGTGAATAATCCGGAAAACGGAGAGAGCATGGGCATGGGCAGCTTCAGGGAATATGGTGTGAATGTGGGACTAGGATTGCCTTTTCACGATTATATGACGGGCCATGTCTCCATGCTGAATATTGGTTTTGGTTACAGCAGACAACAGCCTGACACCGACTTTATGATCAGCCAGGATATGTTCAAAGTTTCTATTAATATGAATATCAACGAGTTCTGGTTCTATAAGCGACTGTTTAATTAACTAATACCTTTCCGGGCAGGCGATTAAAAATAGTGAACGATTAAACTTTCCTTTTAACATTCTGTCCAATACGCAACAAACAAGAAGGAAAACAACTTAAAACATCAAGTAATATGAAAAAATTATTATTATCAGGATTGGTGGCTACCTTAATGGTGGTTGGTGTCAGCGCCCAGAAAGCAGGCTATGATCCTGTAAAAGCACCTTTCGGACACGGTCAGGATAGTATCAGCTGCCGTGAGAATCTGAGTCTTATGCAAACATCTGCCAAAGCAGAGGCCTATGAAAGCGCATTGGGTCCCTGGAATGCAGTGTATGAAAACTGTCCTGCTTCAAGCAAGAATATCTACATCTACGGCCCGCGTATTTTCAAAGCGCTCTTCGCCGGCGCAACGGATGAAGCCAAGAAAAAAGAGTATCTGGACAAAGTGATGGAGATCTTTGATACCCGTCTCAAATACTTTGGAGGTGATGATGCCAGGGGGACTGTCCTTGCGTACAAGACCTATGATTACATGGAGCTGATGGGTGAGGATACTGATCAGAAGGTGATCTATAACTGGTTGGGTGAAGCCATCAAAGAGATGAAAGATAAGATGTATCCGCTTGATGCCTACTCCTATTACATGGTTGCTTCATTAAGCGAGTATTACAAGGACAATTCGAATAAAGACCAGTATATCACCGATTACTTCAATGTTGTGGGTTATGTTGATCAGGCCATCGCAAGCGCAACAGCTGCAAATGATGAAACCAATGCCGATTATCTTGGAATGGTGAAAGAGGGTATTGTGAAAGGATTCATTGCCAGTGGTGCCGGTGACTGCAAGACACTGACCGAATATTATGCTGATAAAGTAGAACCGAATAAAAGCAATAAAGAGTTTCTTGGTGAAGTGTTAAACGCATTGGGCTCGGTAGGCTGTACTGAATCTGATCTCTATTTTACCGCGGCTGAATATCTCCATATCCTTGAACCAACTGCAAGTGCAGCACTTGGTCTGGCTAACAAGAGCCTTAGGGATAAGGATTATGATACTGCCGTGAAGTATTACTCAGAAGCAGCACGACTGGAGACCGACAAAAGAAAATCATCAGACTACATGATGCAGCTGGCAGGTATCTTCTCCAATCAGCGTAACTTCTCCAGGGCAAGACAGGCTGCTTACGACGCGCTGGAATACAATCCGAACAACGGTGAAGCATATCTCCTGATTGGTCAGTTGTATGCAAGCTCGGCCAACAGCATTTTCTCTGAGCCCGAAAAAGCGGGATTGGTCTACTGTGCTGCTGTCGACAAGCTCCAGAAAGCACGGTCGGTTGATCCGAGTGTGGCCGGCAAAGCCAATAGTCTTATCAACAGATACTCCGCCGGATACATGGATACCGAAACAGCCTTCATGATGGGTATCAAAGCCGGCGAAACAGTGTTTGTCCCGGGCTGGATCGGCGAATCTACCACTGTAAGGTTAAGATAATTTGATCACACGAAAACAGTGTTGAAAGCACAACACAACATATTACATTCAAGGCGCATAACAACCATTTTCATAGTGGTTGTTATGCTGCTTTTTTTTCTTTCCTGCAGGGATAAGAATGAACATCTTGTTGCCTTTGCCTACGACCCGGAAGTAGTTCCCACCATGATTACCGACTCCGTTACAACACTTATTTCTGATTCCGGCATCACACGCTACAAGCTGGTTGCTGATGTGTGGAAGGTTTTCGACAAAGCCAAGGAGCCTTACTGGCATTTTCCAGAAGGGATTTATCTTGAGCGGTTTACGCCTGATTTTAACATCGAGGCTACCGTCAAGGCCGATACGGCGTGGTACTATTCCGAAAAAGATCTCTGGAAGCTGTTAAAGAACGTGCATATTGAGAATATGGAAGGGGAAGTGTTTGAGAGTGAGGAGCTTTTTTGGGATCAAAAGAACGGAAGAGTCTATTCTGATCAATACATAGAGATCAAACGTGGTGTAACCGAAATCAAAGGATATGGTTTTGAATCGAATCAGGCGATGAATGATTATCGCATCTTCCGTCCCCACGATGGGAAGCTACCTTTTGCCGATTCGGCACCTACCGACACATTAAATACTATTGCTTTGTCGCCGGCTGATAGGATTCACGAAATAGAAACAACGAAATAAAGCAAGCTAAACAAGAAGAAAATGGCAGTATCTGTAGCGGTAGGGTGGTCGATAGCATGCCTGTTTCTCTCACTTTTCTTTTCAGGGATGGAGGTGGCGTTTGCCTCCTCCGACAAGCTGCAATATGCTGTCAGTAAAAAATCCACAGGCGGTTATAACTACATGCTGAACAACATCTACAGTCATCCGCGTCAGTTTCTGGCTACGCTGGTTGTTGCCAGGGTGTTGATTTTTGTCCTTATTATCTATTTTGCGCTGATCATTGTTGATTATTATCTCTCCCCGCTTATTGAGAGTGAGCTGTTACGCTTATTTCTTTTCATAGTGGTTATGAGCTTATTTATTTTGCTCACCGATGAATTTTTACCGCGTACTATCTTTCAGAAAAATGCCAACTTCTGGGTGCACATATTTGTGCTGCCGGCTTTTATCTTTTATATCCTTTTTTACCCGATCGCCAGGCTGTTCCTCTCCATCTCTAAAGTGTTACTGAGCGTGCTTGGCATCCGATCGCCGGAAGCAGGTAACAGGGTCTTCAGCAGGGTGGATCTCGATAGCTTTGTGAGAAAAAGCATCAATGATATGTCAAAAGAGAAAGAGGTGGATTCAGAGGTGAAGATCTTCCGCAACGCACTTGATTTTTCAGCCATGAAGATCAGAGATTGTATGGTGCCCCGCGCAGAAATCGTGGCTGTGAGCCTGGATACCGATCCTGAAACATTGAAAGACAAGTTCATAGAGACTGGTATCTCGAGGATTCTTGTTTATAAGGATGATATTGACAATATTGTAGGTTACATCCATATGTGGGAGATCTTTACCAATCCGCAGGACTGGACGAACAATGTGGCTGATATTTCTTTTGTGCCCGAGAGTATGCAGGCAAACCAGCTTATGAGCGACCTCATGCAACAGAGAAAAAGTATCGCTGTTGTTGTGGATGAGTTTGGCGGTACCTCTGGAATCGTGACGATGGAGGATCTGGTAGAAGAGATTTTTGGCGATATTGAAGATGAGTATGATGTGGAATCGAAGTTTGTGAAACAGGAGGGAGAGCACGAATTTGTAATGTCGGGTCGAGTTGAGATTGATCAGCTGAATGAGATCTACCATCTCGATATTCCGAGGTCAGATGCATACTCCACCGTTGCAGGTTATCTGCTTCAGCACACACAGCGTTTCCCCAAGACCTACGAAACAATTATCATTGGAAAATATACCTTTAAAATACTGAAAGTTACAGCACGCAAAATAGAAGTGGTTCGATTAATTACCGGTGTAGCGCAACAAAGAGAATCTTCTTTTTAATGCTTCCACTTCATACTTTTTATGAAAAAATATATTTATCTGCTTTATTTTTACTAACTTCGTGCCCTTATTTGAATCAAATATATTTTTAACGTTTAAACAGAACTAAAGAATAGTTAAATGGCTACTTTACAAAAGATTAGGGACAAAGGTACGCTTCTGGTCATCGTGATTGGTGTTGCATTGCTTGCCTTCGTTTTAGGAGACTTACTCACTTCCGGTACCACACTGTTTGGGAGAGCACAGGACAAAGCATTTGTGGTGAACGGAGAAGTGATTTCGACAAAGGAATACGCCGACAAGATCACAGAATTCGAAGAGTTCCAGAAGATGGTTAGTGGGCAGACCTCGCTTGATGAGAACGTCACGTCGCAAATACGCGAAGCGGTGTATCAGCAGATGGTTCGTCAGCGCCTTCTGAACAATCAGACAGGGAAACTGGGGCTGAATGTGACCAAGGAAGAGCTCAATGATCTTGTTCATGGTGAATCGATTTCGCCCGTATTGCAGCAGCTGCCTTTCTTCGTCGATCCTCAAACGGGTATCTTTAGCCGTAGTGCGTTGATCGACTTCATCAACACCATTAACATGCCGAATCCCAATCCGCAGGAACAGGCACTGGTTGATCAATACAAATCATTGTGGTTGTTCATTGAAGATATGGTGAAGACACAACGGCTCGAAGAAAAATATATTTCTCTCTTGTCCAACGCTGTTCTTATCAACGACCTGGAAGCAAAAACAACTTTCGATCTGACACAGAAGAATGCAGATATTGAGTATGTGATGCAGAGTTATTTCACCCTGCCCGATTCTGTCGTGACTGTGACCGATAAAGAAGTGAAAGCATTCTACGATAAAAATAAAAAGTCGTTTCGTCTCGAAGCACCTTTAGTGAAACTCTCCTACTTCACGAAGGAGGTTCTTCCCAGTGAAGAAGATTTCGCAGAGGTTGAGGCTGAGTCGAGGGTCGCATTCAGTGATCTGGCAAATACATCCAATCCGGCAACTGTGGTGGCCGATTACTCACAGATACCCTACCGGGATGTTTTCGTGAGTGAGTATATGCTTTCACCCGATCAGATTGAGTTTGTTCGTGCGGCAGCAATCAACGAAATGGATGGTCCTTCACGTGAAGGTGGTTCGTTTCAGATCATCAAGTTGCTGGACAAGACAACTGCACCCGATTCTGTGCATCTGAGGATGATGTCTGTGCCCGATGCCTCCATGGTGGGTATGGATTCTGTCGTGACCAATTTCGTGGACAGTATCTACGGGATGTTACAGGATGGAGCATCCTTTGCGTCGGTAGCCAACAGTCTCAATCCGAACGCTAACGGCGGTGATGTAGGCTGGGCAAGGGAGATTGACCTTGTTTCTTTCGGCTCCGATATGATCAACGCTGCATTTAACGCTCCGGTGGGACAGCCGGTGAAATTATCGGTACCGGGACAACAGCTGATCATTCAGGTTGAAGAGAGAACGCGTCCGGTAAACAAATACAAGGTAGCCATCATAGATATGCCGGTGCTGGCAAGTGATAAGACCTCGAATAATATCGACAACGAACTAAATCAGTTAGTTGCTACTCCCGACGTGGGAGAGAATTTCAGTGAGCTTGCAGCTGAAAAAGGATATATGGTGATGCCCAATATCACGGTCTCAGCCAATGACTTCACGTTGAACCAGATACCCGGGTCGCGACAGGTCATCACCTGGGCTGCGAACGAGAAAAAGGCCGGTAGTGTGAAGAAGTTCGATCTCACCAACCTTCGTGTGATAGCGCGGGTGGACCAGGTGATACCTTCAGGCACATCACCCTTGTCGGAGGTCGTTTCAGGAATACGTATGCAATTGACGAACGACAAGAAGGCAGAGAAGATGATCACTGAGCTCGAAGCGCAGAATCTGACATCAATAGATGCCTACGCTGCAGCAATGAACGCCTCGTCAGACACGGTGCGTTTCGTGAACTTCAACACCCGGAATATCACCGGACTGGGCTTTGAGCCCGTGTTGAATGCTGTTGCTGCCTTTGCACAGCTGAACACTGTCGTGGGTCCGATGAAAGGAAATATGGGTGTGCTGGTGACCAAGGTGACCAACCGTGCCGAAGGAGTAGAGAGCTACGATGCCGAAGAGCAGAAGAACAGCATGCTCAATGACAATGCCTATCGTCTGCAGATGCAGTCGGTGGAGGTGTTGAAGGAGAAGCTGGGTGTGGAAGACAATCGCTACCGATTCTTCTAGAGCGTTCTCCTCATCATAAGATAACAGAAAAGGGCCGTCCCGTGGGACGACCCTTTTTTTGATCCTGAAATCTGATTACTGTATCGTGATTTTGCCTGTTTGCTCCAGCTGCATTGTTTTGCTGGGCTGGTCACACACCTCTGTCGGGCCGAAGTACTGAATCGGTCCGGGATAGACGTAGTCGGTCTCTACAGCCCATTTGTCACGCTGACTTTCGAAATATTTGAAAGGAGCGCCATCCAGGTCAACCAGTGCTTTCTGGATCACCGGTTTCATCTCTCCGTGGCGTCGTTCCATATTCATCATCATGGTGATTGGTACCCCTCCGGCTACCCATTCTGCTGCGGGAGCGGTGGTGTTGCGTACGGAAGACATGTATCCGGTCTTACCGGCCACAACAAGCATGGAAGCAGTGTATCCGAGAGAGTAACAGTAGTCGGCATCGTAGTTTGAGGGTGCTGCACAGCGTCCTTCATATCCAAAGAAGTGCGTGATGGTCGCGAATTTCTCATTGTATTTCCCTTCTTTGGTCCACTGGTTCAGCCGTTTTTTTACCATCTCAGCCAGCAGCTTCTCCGTCTCGATAAGTGACACCTGCACGTTGCCGTGTGGGTCGCGGTCGAGTGTGAGCTGGCGTGCAACCGTCTCGGGCAGACTAGCATAGATCGTTGCATTTTCATGTGAGAGCTTGCTGATGATGTAATCACGTTTTCCTGAACGGCGTACCAGATCGAACTCCTCCTGGTTGTGTACGAGGAAATCATTCAGTTCGCTGATCAGCTTTTTCATGGCCGGGATGAACTCGATCAACCCTTCAGGAATGATGACTGTACCAAAGTTCAATCCTTTGTCGGCACGTTTCACGATTACCGTAGCAATCTGATCGATGATGTCATCGAGGGACATCTCCTTTGCTGCTACCTCTTCCGAGACGATACAAACATTAGGGTGTGTCTGCAGCGCACACTCCAGTGCGATATGTGAAGCTGAGCGTCCCATCACCTTGATGAAGTGCCAGTACTTGCGTGCCGAGTTACAGTCGCGCTGTATATTGCCGATCAGCTCTGAGTAAACCTTACAAGCGGTATCGAAACCGAATGAGGTCTCAATCTGTTCGTTCTTCAGGTCGCCGTCAATGGTCTTAGGGCAACCGATGACCTGCACACCCGCGTTGATGGAGGCGTAGTATTCAGCCAGCACACAAGCGTTGGTGTTGGAGTCGTCGCCACCGATAATCACCAGCGCTTTTATCTTCAGCTTTTTTAAGACCTCCAGCCCTTTGTCGAACTGCTCGGTGGTCTCCAGCTTCGTACGTCCCGAGCCGATGATGTCGAATCCGCCGGTGTTACGGTACTCCTCAATGATGTCATCGGTGAGTTCTTTGTACTCGTGGTTGATCAGGCCGGCAGGACCCAGGATGAATCCGTACAGTTTACTGTCGGCATGTAATCTTTTCACCCCGTCGAAGATGCCGGCAATCACGTTGTGTCCGCCGGGAGCCTGTCCACCCGAAAGAATCACCCCCACATTAAAAGGTTCGTCGATACCTGTTTCTCCCTCTGTGCGGGTGAACCTGACGATCGGCATCCCGTAGGTGTTGGGGAACAGCTTCCGGATTTCCTCCTGGTCGTGTACCGACACCGTGGCGGCACCCTCTTCCATTGTTACGTTGCCCCTCAGTCCTTCGGGCATTTTGGGCTCATAGCTCGCCCTTGCTATCTGTAATGCGCTTTTTGTCATTGAAATGATTTTTTATGATGGTTTTGTATATCCTTCTGTGATAGTCTGATTTGGGAAGTCAAAAATAGCATTTTTTTGGGAAATAGTGAAATGAAAAGAGAGATAATTCATCATGAAGAGGGCATGCATCACTTTTCATGTAATTTTGTGTAAACTGGCTCAATTAAAAAAAAAGTGTTGGATAAAACGAACAATTTTACCATCTTTACCATTTATATCATTATTCTGAAAAATTGACCGATGGATGCCAACAATGAATTAAGTGCAATGGATATCGAGGCTATAGAGGCTTTGTACAAAAAATACAAAGCGTCTCCCGAAAGTGTGGAAGAGAGTTTCCGCTATTTCTTTCAGGGGTTTGATTTAGCCACTACCCATTTTCCCGCCAAACCGTATCAGCGCAGCGATGCAGACACCAGTTCTCCCAAAGAAATCGCTGTGATGAGACTTATCAACGGCTACAGACGCCGCGGGCATCTCTTTACCAAGACCAATCCTGTACGTACCAGGCGGAGTTACTCTCCCACGCTGGCCATAGAGAACTTCGATCTGGCAGAAGAGGATCTGAACAGCGAGTTTGAAGCGGGGGCAGAGATCGGCCTTGGCAGGACTACACTGAGGAAGATCGTTTCTCACCTTGAAGAGACCTATTGCAAGTCGATAGGTGTGGAGTATCGTTATATGACCAAGCCGGAGATCGTGTTGTGGCTGCAGGAGAAGATGGAGCGATCCAGGAACAGGGAGACTTTCTCTGACGAGATCAAGCTGCGTATTCTCGACAGGCTGGTAGAGGCCTCCGGTTTCGAGGATTATCTCCATAAAAAATTTGTCGGTCAAAAGCGTTTCTCCCTGGAAGGATCCGAATCCATTATACCCGCACTGGATGCAATTATTGCACGTGGCGGGGCTTACGACGTGAATGAGATGGTGCTGGGCATGGCGCATCGCGGCCGGTTGAATGTGCTCACCAACATCATGAAAAAGCCCTATTCGCAGGTGTTCCGCGAGTTCAATGCCCAGAATTATGACGAGGAGATCAAATATGGCGATGTGAAGTATCATCTCGGGTATAACAACACCATCGAATATGAGGGACGCTCTATCTCCATCAGCCTGGCGCCCAATCCATCCCACCTTGAGGCGGTAGGTCCTGTGATGCAGGGTATCGCACGTGCCAAGCTGGAGAACGAACACAACTATACCGACGATGAGCTGGTGCCTATCCTCGTGCATGGAGATGCCGCCATTGCAGGACAGGGTGTCGTCTATGAGACCATTCAGTTCTCAAAACTGGAGGGTTACAGGACGGCCGGCACCATTCATATCGTGATCAACAACCAGGTGGGTTTCACCACCAGCTATCTGCAGGCACGCTCCAGCACCTACTGTACCGATGTGGCCAAGGTGACCCAGTCGCCAGTCTTCCATGTGAACGGTGATGATGTGGAGGCGATGGTCTATGTAGCCAAGCTGGCGCTGGAGTTTCGGCAGATGTTCAATATCGACGTCTTTATCGACCTGCTCTCCTACAGGAAATATGGTCACAACGAAGGCGATGAACCACGGTTTACGCAGCCTGAGTTGTACGACATCATTGCCAGACATAAAAATCCGCGGGATATCTATGCTGAGAAGCTGATTGCTGAGGGGGTGATCACACAGCAGGCGTTTGATGCGAAAGTGAGTGCATTTCACCAGTTGCTGGAGAGATCGTATGAAGATTCAGTCAAAACAGACCTGCTGAACCTGCAGCCTTTCTTTGAAGAAAAGTATAAGGG
>LSQX01244891.1_pt1 | contig 22289 bp, 20 predicted proteins | sample 654561 | NCBI WGS metagenome assembly LSQX01 (sample SAMN04489861, study PRJNA283612) | anaerobic digester metagenome | isolation source: 4 biogas reactors fed with cattle manure at either 37C or 55C with and... | place: Denmark: Kongens Lyngby | collected 2014
AAATTTTAAGTGCCGATTGTGCAGCTTCAAGTTCAAATTGACCATGGGCGCCTTTGAGGGCAATAAACTTCCCATGCACCTTCACCAAAGGGAGGCAGAGCTCACTTAAAATATCCAGGCGCGCAACCGCACGCGAGACGACCACATCATAACTTTCACGCTCTTTTTTTAGAGCTTCGGCCCGTTCATTAATGAGGGTAACGTTCTTAAGATCCAGCAAAGCGACGACATCCGCAAGAAAATTTACACGTTTTGTGGTGGGTTCAATAAGCGTGACATGACTTTCCTCTAGAAAGATTGCTAAAACCAAGCCTGGAAAACCTGCCCCACTACCAACATCCGCGATGTGGGCTTGCTTGTCAATGTGTTTAAGCACCAACATCGAATCTAAAAAGTGCTTAATGAAAATTTCATCCATGTCAACGATTGCTGTCAAATTAACTTTTTTATTATAGGTTACAAGGTAATGTGCATACGCACTTAATTGATTAAATTGGTTGCGACTCACATCAATTTGGTATTGATGGCATAATTGTTGAAATTGTATGTAATCCATAAAGCCTCCGTATGTGAATTATAACAAATTTATATTTTCTAAAAAAGGGGAGCCGGCGATTCATTTGCAATTCCATGGCAACTTAATGGATGCAGCTCGCATAAAAAATGTGACACACGTAAAAATAGTCGTCAATGACGACTATTTTATGCACTTTTTGCTTTGCGTTGCGTTAACACCATCAACAACACTTGAATATCTGCTGGGTTAACACCTGAGATACGCGACGCTTGATCAATGGTTAAGGGTTTGATGTTCATTAACCGTTGTTTGCCTTCCGTTGATAACTGTAAGATGCTGTCATAATCAAAGTTTTCAGGAATCTTCCAGTTTTGTAACACTTTCAAACGGTCGGCTTCTTTTTTAGCTTTTTCGATATAGCCAGCGTATTTCACTTCAATCTCAATTTGATTGATGCTTTCATCATTCAAATCACTTTCTAACAAATATCTAAAATCAAGCAAGTTAATTTTAGGCCGTTTAATTGCCTCAAAAACAGTTAGTCCCGGTTGAATCTTTGGATAGCCACGTGCTTCAAGTAAAGCGTCAGCTTGTTCATCTAAATCAATTCGTATCGTTTTAATATCTTCAAGCAGGGCTTGTTTTTTTGCCTCATTTGCTAAGAAGGCTTCGTAACGATCCTTGGACAACAAACCGACATCGTATCCATACTTACTCAAACGAATTTGGGCGTTATCATGCCGTAACAAGAGTCTGAACTCAGCACGTGATGTCAGCAAACGATAGGGTTCGACCGTACCTTTGTTGATTAAATCATCAATCATAACGCCAATGTAAGCTTCATCGCGCTTTAAAATAAGCGGTTCTTTATCATCCAAGGCCAAAACTGCGTTGATGCTCGCTAATAAACCTAGGCCAGCCGCTTCCTCATAACCGGATGTTCCGATGATTTGACCGGCGCAATACAAGTTTTTAACTTTGCGTGTTTCTAAGGTTAAATAAAGCTGTTTGGGTTCAATCACATCGTATTCAATCGCATACCCGTATTCTGTCACTTCCGCATTTTCTAAACCAGCGACTGTCCGTATCATACGATCTTGCACATCAATCGGTAATGAGCTTGATAAGCCTTGACAATAGGTGGTATCCAACCGTGTAGATTGGGGCTCCAAGAAAATCTGATGCCGTTCTTTATCCGCAAAACGCACGACTTTATCTTCCACCGAAGGACAATAACGGGCCCCCACACCTTCCACCACCCCTGAATACATGCTTGATAAATGCAAGTTCATGTTGATGATTTGATGGGTTTTATCATTGGTATAGGTTAAATAACAAGGGTATTGTTCATCAATGGTATCTGCAGGATTGGTTTCACTACTAAAGAATGTTTTATGTTGATCACCCGGCTGAATGATTGTTTTACTAAAATCAACGCTAGCGGTCTTGACCCGCGGTGGGGTTCCAGTTTTCATCCGCACAATTGAAAATCCCAATTGTTTGAGATGTTCGGAAATGGTAGTTGTCGTTGGTTGGTTTTCAGGACCAATCTCCGTCACATCATCCGAAATCATGATTTTCGATCCCATGTAGGTACCGGTTGTCAAGATTATCTTTTTTCCATAAACGACACTGTCATCCATTAACACGATGCCTTTAGCGATACGATTTTCCACAAGCACGTGCTTCACCATGACTTCTAAAACATCAAGGTTGGGCTGAGCTAGCACCACATCACGCATCATTTCACTGTAGGCGAGTTGATCGGATTGCACACGTAAACTCCGGACGCCGGGTCCTTTGTTTGTGTTTAATAATTTAAACTGCAACGCTGTCTTATCAGCAGTGATGCCCATTTGTCCCCCTAAGGCATCAATTTCACGAACCACAACCCCTTTTGCGGGTCCTCCAATCGATGGATTGCAAGGCATCATGGCAATTTTATCAATAATCAGCGTACAGAGAGCTGTTTTTTTATTCATCTTCGCTGCTGCTAAAGCGGCTTCAACACCAGCGTGGCCGCCACCGACCACAATTACATCATACATACACATCGCTCCTTGTGTTGTTATTTTAGCACAAACACCCTGGTTTCAAAAACACTTTACTTTTTTTCCATGATTGTGTAATTTTACTTGACATTTACTTTAAATGCTATTATTGTATTAGTATAATTAATACACTTAGGAGGTACCATGTTCATTTTAGATTATAAAACTAAAATTCCTATTTATGAACAAATCCAAAGCCAAGTCATTAATTTCATTGCCTTAGGTTTGTTGAAACCAAATCAACAGCTCCCTGCCGTGCGGCAGCTAGCAAGTGATCTTGGGGTCAACCCGAACACGGTCGCCAAGGCATACCAAGAACTTGAAAAACAAGGCTACATTGTGTCACAAACAGGAAGAGGCACCTTCATTAGCGACAGCAAAGCAGCGCTGACATCTCTTAAAAAGGATTACCTCAGCGAATTGAAGGCGTTGCTGGTGAAGATGAAAGCCATCAATGTTCCCATATTAGAAATAAGTGAAGTTGTGAACTCAATCTTTGAAGAAAGGGGAATCCAATGATTAGTTTAGTACAAGTATCAAAACGATTTGATGATGTCCATGTTTTAGACGCGGTCGATTGGACTGTCAAAAAAGGTAGTGTGTTTGGATTAGTTGGACCCAATGGTGCCGGCAAGTCAACCATCTTGCGACTCATCAGTGGTGTCTTAACACCCGATGCAGGCGAGGTATTATTGGATGGTACACCCGTGTTTGATAACCCTGAAAATAAACAACGTATTTTGTTTTTAGCGGATGAACCTTTTTACCTGCATCAAGCAACCATGGATGAGATGAAAGAATTTTATCGAATTTTTTATCCATCTTTCAGCGAAGCAAATTATGAACAATTGTGTAAAAATTTCCCGGTGGCACGTGATAAAAAAATCAACACCTTCTCCAAAGGGATGAAACGGCAAGTTGGTTTAATCTTAGCGCTATCGCTCAACCCGGATGTGTTGTTGTTGGATGAATCCTTTGATGGCCTTGATCCCGTCATGCGTTTGGCACTCAAACGTTTCATCGCAAAAGAATTAGAAACTCGCGACATGACAGTTATTATCTCCTCTCATAACTTACGCGAACTGGAAGACATCTGTGATCAAATCGCACTTATTGATAGTCGCAAAATTGTCATGAGTGGCGATGTCGATAACATTAAAGGTGAATTCCATAAGTTCCAAGTTGGTTACGATACAAGCGTTGATGCATCCATCTTCAATGCCATCAACGTCATTCATCTTGAACAAGTTGGCAACGTGTTTACGATTGTTACCAAAGGCAACATCGAAGCAACCAAACAAGCCATTGCGGATTCAAATCCTGTTTTATTGAATGAACTACCCTTAAATTTAGAAGAAATCTTTGTTTATGAAATGGAGGCTCGTGGTTATGGCAAATCTGTTTAAAACAAAAATCAATTGGCAATACGTCGCTTTTCTGATTAAACGTAACACCAAATTCATGGTTTTAGCGGCAATCGCGATGTTTGCCCTGTACCCACTGAATGTTTTCACAAGTTACATTTTAAGCGGTAGTGGTGAATATGATGTTGCCGTCTTTCTAGTGGGACGCTTTACCTTAACCATGTTACTGGTCTTATCAATCTTTATTGTCCCCTTAAATTTATTCTCTTATTTAAATTCCAAGCGTAATTTGGATGTGTATCATGCACTGCCCATTAAACGTCAAGATTTGTTTTTGTCCGTTTTTGTGAGCGCAATCATCATTATTCTGATTCCTTACACCTTAGTTTATGCGGTCGGTGGCGGCTATGGCTTAGCGGTCATTCCACAAATGGACTTTGTGTTGATGTTGAAGCAGTACGGTTATTCGCTGGTTATGACACTTGCGATTTTAGTTCCAATTTTATTTACCATGATGAACACCGGAACAACCGTGGATGGTTTCTTGTACAGCGGTCTCTTGCATGTGTTCCCAGCTTTAGGTTATGGTGCTTACATCCTCTTTGCGAGTACGACCTTGCTGGGCTTCACACCCAACTCTGACTTGTTGTTTTTACTGTTTTCCACACCCATCTACACCTTGTTTGATTTAAACTTTAATGTGGATCGCATTTATCCCCAAGTGTGGATGACGCTCAGTTACTGGCTTATCTTTTCTGCCATTATGACCTTGGTGGTCATGGTGCTTTATAAACACCGTAAAAGTGAACGCGCGGAAAACCCATTCACGAATAAATGGTATTTCCCAATCTTTACCACGGCTCTGATCATGGTTGTGCAAGTGTTCTTCTACACCTTGTTCTCCAACCTTAGCTATAATCAGCAAGTGGATGCACGCACCTTGATTTTCCCGGTGGTCTTTACTTTGGTTGGCTACATCATCTTGGATGTGATCGCGAATCGAGGATTCAAACATTTCTTTAAAGCCATTGTCAGTTTTGTCATCATTACTGCGGTTACGATTTCATTCTTCTTTGGCATGATTAAAACACGTGGCTTTGGTTACATCACGCATGTTCCAAAATTATCGTCCATTCAAAGTGTTGAGATTCGTATCAACGATAGTGATGGTACCTATGGTTATCCTGATCATTTCCGCTACAGCATGTACTACAATCCACAACATGAGAAAATGACTTTTGATGATCCTAAACAAATCGAAATCATACAAAAGACTCATCAAAATATTTTAAATGAGTACAAGAAAAACAACTATAATTTGAGTGTTTACGATCACTTCGTGGAACCAGACTTTAACCACAAATTGAACATCGTTGACATTAAAATCGTCTACAAGTTAAAAAACAACGCAAAAACGACGCGTAGCTATCAAGCACGTGCGCATTGGATTGAGCCGCTTGAACAACTCATGTCAACGGAGCCGTTCTTCAATTCGCTCAATCATCCTCTGGCTGATTTAGTCAGTGACAGTAGCTTTATTAAAGTGCAAGGCTTATCTGCTTTTGATATCTTTGATACCAACCCTACGTCATTGGATGTTGAGCTAGCGAAAGACTTTGCGCTTGCCTATAAAAAGGATTACTTGAAAAAATCCGTGCAAGAGCACTTTACTGTCACCACGATTCTAGGCTATGTGGCCCTTGATGCGTGCACCAACGATGTGTACAAACGTTGCTTTACTAAGAGTCACCCAATCACTGATTTGGACAGTGAAACCATTGCATTTTTAACGAACAATGCTGTGGATTTATCGATTATCGACACTGAAGATCGCTCTTATTTCATCGCAATAAAACCAAAAACTGTGCACGATGCAAGATTATTCCGCTCAACAATCGGCCGTTACGATTTGTTTGATGTTGAAGTTGACTTGATCAAAGTATCACATAAACAAGTCTTGGAATTGTTGCCCTACTTACGTTATGGGCGGGGCAGTAGCAAAGCTTACGACGTCTTACTTGTCGAGAAAAATCCCTTGCGTTCCTATGATGAAATGGATATGTACGATGATTTATCTTACTTCAGTTATTTAATTGAAAAGAACGACTTGGTTGATGAATGGCTCGATGATAGCAACATCCGTAGTGGCTGGCTCTATCAACTCCTAAATTAAAGAAGCTTCGGCTTCTTTTTTTTATCCGTGTTTAATGCTCTTGTTTAAAGCTATGATTATGTGCTCAAATACTTGCTTTGATGCATCTCCATTGCATGACCTTCAAAATCTCGTTAAACTACTCATGCAAGGAGGACCATCCAATGGATTTTAATTTACAAACACCAACTTTATTATTTTCAGCCATTTCACTGCTGATGCTTGCTTACACCAATCGTTTTCTTACAATCGCAGGATTAATACGCGATTTGTATTATCAACACAAAGAAAACCCCTCTGAAATCACACGCACGCAACTTGTGAATTTACGCAAACGTACAAACATTATTCGTAACATGCAAATATTTGGAGGCGTCGCTTTTTTCTTTAGTGTGTTGAGTTTGTTGTTTATGTTCTTCGCCATGGACATGAGCGCGAAGCTTACCTTTGCGATCAGTCTGATTGCGATGCTTGGCTCATTATTGCTGATGCTGATTGAACTGCAAATTTCGGTGAATGCTCTCAATATCCAACTTTCTGAATTTGAAAGTCAACTTAAATAAAAAAACATACCGATTGGTATGCCTAACAAAGAAATGTGTATACAAAAACTCCTGATTCGGAGTTTTTTTATGAAATCAATATTTCAGGATACAAGTGTCGATACAAATGTTTGATGGTAGCGGTACTGGCTTTGACTTGTAAAACATACTTGGGAAAATAAATGTAAAGTTCATCTTCTTTCTGCATCACATTCATGATGGTATCAAAAGGTAAAATCTTAATGCCCTTATTGAAAACCACAAACTCTTTTTTACTCATCCATAATTTCTTATTGATGGGTTCAAAGTCTTGTTTATCAAGTTTTGTGTAGGGTCCACTTGTACGTTTAATATGATAGACGTGCCACATGACAATCCCAAAAGCAACACTGACAATCACCCAATAAACAATTGAAAAGATGGACCACGGTAATTTGCTTTTAATTTCTCCCATTACATCCAAATAGACACCATCAACAAACATGGCCTTGGCTTCACTTTGATTTAAAGAACCCTCAATCAAGTAATCCGCAAACCATGTTTCTTGAAATTGAACGTTGTTGCCGGTAGAAAATGTGGATGGTTTCAAGATCAAAGCTTCATGTTTACCCACATTCTCCTTACGAAACAACAGTAGTTTTTTATTATTTAAATTCAGCTCATAACCATGATAGGTTACTTTACGCTTACCAACTTCCAAAACAATATCAATGTTGGTATAGGTTAAAGTTCCTTTATTAATGACAATGTAAGGATGCTTTTGAAGCGTGGCTATAACTAACTCTAAATTATCAATTTTTTTGGCACGCAAATAGTGGATGCTTTCATAAAGTATCGGGATGGTAATGATACTAAAGATAAGCATCCATAGACTTGTGAAAATAACGAATTTTCGACTATATTTTAAGGCCGCCTTTTTCATTAATTAACGCACCACACTACCTTTAGGTAGGTGATGAACTTCAATAATTTCTAAATCTTTTTTATGCTCCGCAACCAACAACATGCCTTCCGAAAGGACGTCTCTTATTTTTGTTGGTTTCAGATTAGTAATGACAATTACTTTTTTGCCAACCATGGCTTCCGGTTCGATCACATGGGCAATCCCACTGACAATTTGATGGACTTTATCACCACAATCAATTTGCGAAACAAGTAAGCGATTCGCATTTGGATGTTTTTCACAGGCAAGCACTTCCCCAACCTTGAGTGTCATTTGACTAAAATCATCAATGCTGATGAAGGTTTCTGCTTCCTTGGCATCGGGTTCGACCACATCTTGATAGGCCTTTGAGGCTTCTTTTGGATTGATGCGATCAAAAAGAATGATGTTATCAGGATTGAGTTGATGATGTTGCTCCAACAAGCCAAATTGTTTAATTGAATCCAACGTGTCCTGTTTCGTGTCTAAAATTGAAAGAATTTTTGCTGCGGTTTCTGGTACAAACGCCTTTAATGAAACCCCGATGATCCGAATGGTTTCTAAAAGATGGTATAAAACCGTTTGCAACCGCTGGTTGTTTGCGTCTTTCGCTAAAACCCACGGGGTGGTCTCATCCACGTATTTATTGGCACGTTTGCTTAAAGAAATAATGTGATCGAGCGCATCCGCAACACGTAACTGATCCATGGAACTGACAAGCTGATCATGCAATGCTTTTGCTTGGTGCAGGAGCCCTTCATCAAGGGGCTGCACATCCACAGGCTCTAAGGTACTGCCTTCAAAGTACTTTTGTGACATGGCCCACGTGCGGTTCACCAAGTTCCCCAACGTGTTAACCAAGTCTGCGTTAATGCGTTCGATGATTGAATCGAGCGTTACATTGCCATCATGGGCAAAAGGCATTTCGCGTAGCATGGTGTAACGAATCGCATCGACTCCAAAGACTTTAACTAAGTCATCAGCATACATCACGTTGCCCTTGGATTTACTCATCTTGCTTTCACCAAATAAAAACCAGGGGTGTCCAAACACTTGTTTTGGAAGTTCAATGTCCAAGGCCATCAACATGATTGGCCAATACAAGGTATGAAAACGCAAAATGTCTTTGCCAATCAGATGCATGTCCGCTGGCCAATATTTCTTAAAGAGTTCCCCATGGTTACCATCGACATCGTATCCCAAACCGGTGATGTAGTTGCTTAATGCATCGATCCACACATAAACAACATGTTTTGGATCAAACTCGATGGGGATGCCCCAGTCGAAAGATGTCCGCGACACCGCTAAATCTTGAAGCCCAACTTTAAGGAAGTTGTTCACCATTTCATTTTTACGCGCTGGCGGTTGTATAAATTCTGGATGCTCTTCAATATGTTTCATGAGTCGGTCTTGGTATTTACTCAACTTAAAGAAATACGATTCCTCTTTTTCTTTATGGACTTCACCATGACAATCAGGGCAATGACCATCAACAAGTTGTGATTCAGTAAAGAAGGACTCACACGCTGTGCAATACCATCCTTCGTAGATATCCTTGTAGATATCCCCTTGTTCGTATAGTTTATTAAAAATCTTTTGAACTTGTTCTTTATGGTAAGGATCGGTCGTCCGCATGAAGCGATCATACGATGTGTTCATCAAATCAAAAATATCTTGGATTTCCTGCGCCACTTGGTCCACAAAAACTTGCGGGCTTAGGCCACTTTCTTTAGCTTTCCCTTCGATTTTTTGACCATGTTCATCCGTTCCTGTTTGAAAATAAACATCGTAGCCTTCTTCTTTTTTAAAGCGGGCAATCGCATCCGCCAATACAATCTCATACACATTCCCAAAATGGGGTTTCCCCGATGTGTAGGCAATTGCGGTTGTAATATAATAAGGTTTTTTCATGATAATCTCCTGTTTGAATCACTTTATATGGCTATTATTGATACCATTGATGTTCCGATTTGATTATACGCCAGCATCGAAATCGTGTAAAGCAAGGCCCTGCTTGAATGGATAAAAAAAGGTCGTATGACCTTTAACAGCGTTTTGAATGATAAATTTCATAACATTTATTTTTGGGAATCCCCATTCTGTCGGATATGACCTTAATCGCATCCTTGGCACTAAGTCCTGTTTGAATGAGTTCTTCAATCGATTGATACACCTCACCCATGTCAACCGGCATCACTTTGATTCCTTCATCCCCTTCAATGACAAGCACGATTTCACCTTTGTAGGTGTCTGCTTCTTGTGCAAGTGAAGACAATGAACCGCGAATGAATTCTTCATGGATTTTCGTTAGCTCACGTGCAACGCAGGCTTTGCGATCACCCAACATCTCTAAACAAAGTTTCAAGGTTTTTTCGATGCGGTGTGGGGCTTCATAAAAGACGAGCGTCGCCTGATAATGGCGAATCCGCGTTAACAAGCCAATCAATTCTTTTTGATTGGTTGGTAAAAAGCCATGAAAATAAAATGGTTGGGTCACAATCCCGGATGCAACCAGGGCATTCAACAAAGCGCTGCTACCACTAACTGGGATTACATTATAACCATGTTTGATGATGCTTTGCACAAGCAAATGTCCCGGATCAGCGATTAAGGGATAACCAGCATCGCTTACTAAGGCAACATTATAACCCTTGTGCAACAACATCAAAATGCCTTTCACGCTTTCATGTTCATTAAACTTTTGATGTGAAATCATCTTGGTCTGAATATCAAAATGTTTTAACAGCTTACCTGTGTGACGTGTGTCTTCACACGCAATCACATCAACTTCTTTTAAAATCTGAATGGCCCGCGGTGTCATTTCATCCAAATTACCAATGGGGGTTGCGACGATGTAGCACTTGGGTAATTCATTGGAAAAACTTTTTTGTCGATGCACGTGCATCACTCCTTACTTTGTCTAAAACTTGTTTCGTTCAGTAATTCTTCAAATGTTAAACTGATGGTCTCTTCTCTGTTTTCAATGCGTGCCATCTGCATAATAATGTTCATGGAACTCACACGGAATTTTTTACCTTGGTATTCAAGTTGTTCATTCATTTTAGGTAGGTGCTTGCGCGCTTCACGGTAAATGCAATCTTCAAACTTTAAACAACACATGAGTTTCCCGCATTGCCCTGATAATTTTGGAATGTTGAGTGCTAACATTTGATTTTTTGCCATGTTGATGGAGATGACATCAAAGTCCGTTAAAAAACGCGTGCAGCATGTTTCTTGCCCGCATGTCCCAATGCCACCAATAAATTTGGCTTTGTCACGCGGTCCAATCTGACGCAATTCAATCCGGCATTTAAAAATGGCAGCTAACTTTTTTAAGAGCTCCCGAAAATCAACACGTTCATCAGCCACGTAAGAAAAGATGACCTTGGATCGATCCAAAGTGTATTGCGCATCAATCAAACGCATATCAAGCCCTGATTCCGCAATGCTTTTTTCACACACTTGATAAGCATCTTGGGCAAGTGCGTGGTTTTCTTGGTAAGCCTGTAAATCGCGTTGTGTTGCTTTGCGCAGCACTGGTTTAATCTCACTTGTGAGATTAACCTCGCGCATTGGAATCAACTGGGCAATGACATCCCCAAGTTCAATACCACGTGCTGTTTCCACCACTACTTTATCGTCAATAGCATACCCGCTATCGTTGGTTCCAAAGGTATAGGCTTTTTTAATGCCTTCAAAGCGAACGATGCATGCGTATTTGAAATCGTGTTTATTGTTTGTTTCGCTCATGTTACTCCTCCATCATCGTATTTAAATTGATCATCATTTGATCAAGCAATAAATTCATGTTTGCGTTGGTCATGACCTTATCCTTTGCTTCATTGAACAAGGTCATGGCTTGTAAACTAACTTTTTGAAAACGTGGCAATGCCAAGGCAGCATCCCACCACTCCGTATCGGACATTTTTTGATACGCACTCTCTTTAAAGAAAATATAAGCAATTTGTGAAAAATATTCAACATTTTGTTTAATTTGAGCACTTTTTAAGTTGAATCCTTCCCTTTGAAGGTAAATATTGGCTTCAATAACGCTGTTTTGCGCCTTTTCGATGAACTGACGAAACACATCAAAGACCATTAAAAATTGTTCATCCGTTGCCAAAGCAAGCGCGCTTGCAACGTCATTGGTTAAATGAGCCACAAGTTTGCGCATGAGTGCATCATCAAGTTCACTCTCCAACATAACCTCTAAATGATTCGCAGCTTGTGCCAAAAACGGCACAATTTGGACACGCGATAAAATCGTTGGTAATAATTTATCCGGGTTTTCACTTGTAAGAATCGCAAGCATGTCTTTTGATTGCGGCTCTTCGAGAAACTTCAACAAACTATTAAGTGCCTCGATGGTTGCGTTTTCGATGTGGTGAATGACATACACCTTTTGACCAGCTTGCTCGAGGCTTGTTTGCATAAAACGTGATTGTAAATCCAAGATTTCTTCTTTTCTTATGTTACGGTTATAGCCATCGATCACGATGACATCCGTGAATTGATTTTCACTAACACGGCGGCAAGAGTTGCATACTTCGCAGGCAAAAACCCCTTGTTTATCTTCACACACCATCGTTTGTGCCATTAAAATAGCTGCTTCCTTTGTTAGGGTTCCCAATGAACCTGAAAACAAATAAGCATGCGAAAGTTGTTGGTGAGTGAGCGAGTTTTCCAAGATTTGAATGACAACTGGCTGCAATTCACGCAATTTCGCAAGAATCATGTTACTTTACCTTTGATTTTATGATAGTGATGGCATCGTCGACGATGGCTTCCAAAGGCCGATTGCCGTCAACGATAAAATAGCGATCTTTAAAGCGTTCGCGGACTTGTTGATACCCTTCACTCACCAACTGGTGAAAGTGCTCTTTCTCCAAATCCAAACGATCAAGATGCTCACGGTTTTTAATCCGTTTCAACCCTAAAGAAGGATCAATATCTAAAAAGATTGTGAAGTCGGGATAGTTGCCTTCCAGCGCAAACTCATTGATCGCTAACACTGGTTCAATCCCAATTTCACGACCGACGCCTTGATAGGCTAAGGAACTATCCACAAAACGATCACAAATGACAATTTTATTTTGTGCTAATGCCGGTAAGATTTTTTCTACTAAATGTTGTCGACGTGATGCAGCATACAACAAGGCTTCCGTTTTATGATCCATTTTCGTATTTTTTGGATCCAAAATAATATCACGGATTTGTTCCGCAATCTCAATGCCGCCTGGTTCACGTGTGTATATGACATCAAATCCTTCGATTTGTAATTGCTTATAAACGCTACTACTTATTGTGGTTTTCCCGCTACCGTCCGGTCCCTCAAAAGTAATAAACCAACCTCGATTCATACAGTTCTCCTTCTGTCACATTATAGCATGAAGCAGCCCTTTAAACTGTTTAAATTTCAAGTTATTGTGGGATAGCGTATAATGACTTTGAGGTAGCTTATGAAACAATTTGAAAAAACTTTAACTGCCGCCCATCAATATCATGGCAAGATTGTCAATGTGCGTCTTGATGAGGTGCAAGTCAACAAGCAACAACGTTTACGTGAAGTTGTGGAACATCCAGGCGGTGTGTGCGTGCTTGCGATTAATGAACACGACGAAGCGGTGCTGGTGGAACAATTTCGATATGGAATTAAGGATTTCACCCTGGAAGTTGTGGCAGGTAAAAAAGAGCCCCATGAGGCTCCCCTTTTAACGGCACAACGTGAGCTTTTAGAAGAAGCTGGTTATCAAGCCCAAACCTGGCTTGACTTTGGTGTGTTTCACCCATCACCTGCCTATCTTGATGAGGTTGTGCATTGTTACATTGCCAAAGACTTAATCAAAGGCAAGCAGCAACTTGATGAAGGCGAACATCTTGACGTCCATTGGCTGCCGCTGGCTGCAATTCAAGAAAAAATACTCAATAACGACATCACGGATGGGAAAACCATCGCGTGTGTGTTGCGTTATTTAGCGACACAACCTTGATTATCTATTCATCAAATTTGTAATTAAATTAAAAACATAACCAATCAAAACGCCATACTTCATTGCTTTGACAACCGGTATGTCGTTTTTGTTTTGGATAAGTGATACCACAACACCAAGCATGCCCACTACAAAGGGCACATGCAACATCCACATCGATACTTCAACACGGGTGAAGTTTCCCAAAAAGAAAATGACAAGCATGATATAAAAAGCAGAGATATAGAAAAACGAACTATTTATTTTATTTTTCATATCTGACACCATTAATCAGTAGTATGACGACCAGCGACGCCGCACTGACATAACCTAAGATGTAGTGAATGGTTTGGTTCAATGGAATCGTGTAATACAGGCCATAAGCATCTAGCACACCTTTAAACAAATAAGGGTAACCAATTAAGAAGAATATAAAACTTAAGACAATCATCACAAGCATCACAATGATGTATTGGTTAATCATGATCTTACGCACGTTACCAAGGGTAACCCCAAGGCGTTTCAAGGTGTTGTTGGTCGTCTCAACCTCTTCTTTTTGAATAATCACAAAGGCTACGCTATTGACAATCAACACGACAATTAACATCGCTAACATAAAATTCATGAAATAAAACGTTTCACGTTGGTTGATTTGATTGGCTTGGTTTAAAATACCCGTCACACTTTCAAAGCTCATGTATTGGACGTTTTCACGATCCAATTGGCTTTCAAATGCCGCAACATCCACATCCTCTTTTAAATTGATTAAATACATATAAATGTGTGGAAAATTTAGTTCATGTTCTTGGCGCTTCACAAAATCATAAGAAATCCACCCGTTATCAATCAAGGTGTTGACCGTGCCATTAATGGGTGCTGCTGTTTCATTTGCCATGCCCATGTAAAATGCGTTTGGATAAGTATAGAACATATAGGCTCTTTCAACACTGCGATATTTTGCCATGTTTTCAGAACTGTAGATGAAAGCATCACGGATGTCCATGTGTTTTTTTGACACGAGCATAAAGTTGTAGCGCGTTGGATACTCATCCTTAATGTCTTTCCACTCGGGAGGATAATCACCATGGACCACTTTTGTGAAAGGAATAATATCATTATAAAAAACAAGTAAATTACCTTTGTAGTAGGCACGGAAGGTTTGTGAGAAGTTGATGTCCGCAAAGTAAATATCGATTTGTTTGTTGACAATGCTTTGATCGCTTGCATACGGTTGCGTTAGTTCAAAGATAGAAAATGGTACATCGGTCACCACGTAATCAAAATTTAAACCCAGCGTTTCTTCATTATAAATCTCACTCGTTTGCGATGTGATTCCTAAATTTGTCACAACTAGAAAGATAAGAATCCCGACAATCACAATTGATGATAAAGTGAATTCTAATTGCGCAAACAAGGAACGGAAAGCAACAATAAATGGCATTTGTCTTTGATTAATTTGAGGGCGTTTAATAAAGAATTGTTGTTTGGTTTTGACGCTATGCAAAGATGCATCGATTGTTTTTTGGATTTGTAAACTGTATAAACCAAAAATAATTAAGAAATAAATTAAGGATGCAATGATGGTTATTGTTAGAATCGGCATGTTGATGTCAAACACTTGCGCAAGCATGCGATTGTTTCTAAATTGCAGTTTCATTATGACGTTAACAAGCGCAAATAGCCCGTAGGCACTGGCATAAATAATGCCGATGCGGAGGCTCAGCGCATTCATAATTTTTGAATGTTCAAGCCCAAGGATTGTCAACAAGCCAATGTCACGTGCATTTTGTTTCAGTTGGCGCTTGAGAAACACCATGAAACTGTAGGTTGTCGCCACCAAAAATCCGATGAGCGTTACCATACTGATATGCTTAAACAATTGCTCATTAATGGATAGGTTATCGGATAGTTCATAAGCAGCAATGATTTTTTCTTGTTTCACATCAACACCGTAGGTGTCTAGCATGTTTTTAATTAACTGCTTCTCTTCAAGTTTTGAATAATTTTCAAACCTTATTTGAAGGACTTCTTTTGATGCCGTGGAATGTGTTTGTGCCAGCTTTGTTAATGCCTCGAGGTTGCCATAAGCCGCAGCGGTAAAGGGTAAATCAATAAAGGGTATGGATTGCAAACCTTTATCAGAAACATAACCATCGTTAAAGTTCACAAAATCAATCACACTCGCGACTTCAAAGTCGACGGTTTCTTGCCCCACATCAACGGATATGATGCTCCCCAAGATTTCGGATTCTTGTTTTTTCAGACCACGTGCGTAGCTTTCTGTAATCGCAATTTCATTGCCTTCTAGCTCTGTTAGATTTTTGCCTTGTAGCACGTCAAATTGATGGGATCCATCCACGGACGTGTAACCTAAAACAAAGAAATCCGAACCATACTGATAAGGAAACGCAATGGTGCGCTCCACATGCAGTTTCGTTCGATCTTCATAGGCTTGATCGTAGCGCTTTAAATATTCTTCAAACCTCGCAATCCCAAACCCTTCCCAAACAACATTTTCATAATAACTCATATCATATTTCGTAAATGAGTCATCAAAGGTGAAAATATAAGTATGCGAACCTTTGACTTGATCAATACGATTGATTAAGGTTAGATTTTTTGACCATGTTGTAGCGGTGATTTGAATCGATATTAAGACTAAAAAACTTAAAACACTCAAGAGGACAATGGTTTTAAGTTGTTTTTTAAGAAATGTTTTATTAAGAATTTTCATAAAATGTCCTTGATTAAATTTGCAACTTGATCGATGCTTGCTTGGCGATCAAGATCTTTTAAGGAACTGTCCACTTCAAATTGTCCATTGTTTAAAGCAAGCAGTCGGCCACCGTAAGCGGCAATGTTAATGGAATGGGTCGCCATAATGATGGTTTGTCCCTTTTTATTAAGTTCAACCAAACTTTCCATAATCGCATTGGCAGATGAAGTGTGCAGCGATGCTGTCGGCTCATCCGCTAACAAAACGTTCGGGTTGTTGATGAGTGCGCGTGCAATCGCACATCTTTGTTTTTCACCACCGGAAATCTGATGCGGGTATTTATCTTGGATATGCGTAATTTTAAGCTCTTCCATAAGTTGCAGGGCTCTGCCCTTCGCATCTTTATCATGTTGGAGTGCCACAATCATGATGTTTTCCACCATGGTTAATGTTTCAATCATGTGATTATCTTGAAAAATATACCCGATTTGATTGAAGCGAACGCTTTGAATTTCATTTTGATTTAATTTGGTAATGTCTTTGCCATCTAAAAACACATCGCCCTGCGTCGGTTTATCTAAAGTTGAAATACAATTGAGGAAGGTTGTTTTACCGGAACCGCTTTCGCCCATAATCATGACAAATTCACCCGGTTCAATGCTAATGGATATTCCATTTAAAACTGAAATCGTTTCCCCGTGGCCACTGAATGATTTGTACAAGTCGACTGTTTTAAGCATATCTTTTCCTCCTTTTGTGTATTCAAACATTAGTCATTAGCATCTCACTAATCATATTAATTGAATTAATTTTAACGAATCACTTCAAAGGAGTTCATTCTTAAATTAATTCACTTATTCATTATAGCAAAAAAATACCGGGTTATTTGTTAACTCGGTATTTAATTTTAAGAATGTTTTTTATCCGCGAAAACTTCCGTGATGATCATAATCGCCCCAAAGAGCACACCCGCGACTGGCCAGATAACCCAGGTTTTCTCCCATGCTTGCCTTGAGAAACTCAAGTACAAATACAGGGCAGTGGTTGATAACCAATACACACCAGCAATGGCTCCTACGATGCTTGAACGTTTTTTCTTTAAAGGCGTGTAGTCCCCTTCTTGAAGCAGTTGTTGTAATGAACCATGAATAGTCCCCACATACACAAAACTAAACACCCCGATCCCAATCATTAATAAGGTCATCGAAACCCCAATAAATTGATACGCTTCATTTGCGAGCAACTGAACCATAAGGATTGGTACAACTGCCAAAATACAAAGGATGACACCTACCATGTTGTAACGAACCCGTTGGCTTTGAAATTGTGCTTGTTTTTGCTTCACCATACTTTCAACACCATATTGCAGTTCAAACACTTCTTTTTGTAAATAGACAAAGGGCTCTGTTTTGGACTTCATCAACAATAGTATCGCAACACCGATAGCTACAAACATAAAGATAAGGATGACACCCAGACTACTGGCTTTGCTTGGATTATTAATATAATTTAAAGCAGCCATATTATCTAAAATGAGTAGTGGTACTGGTGAGACAATAAACAGTGCAATGGCCAAGGCAACCCACTTACTTATGCTGCTTTTAATAGTTAAAAATTGGTTTGCTTCATCCAAACTGATGCGGCGCACCTTATAATCACTACTTTCATCATCCACATACTCTTCAATTTCGATTTCATCTTTTAAAAGATAGTCGGTTGAAACTCCAAAAATGGATGCCATTAATAGTATTTTATCTAAATCAGGTATCGATTGTGCTTGTTCCCACTTTGAAACCGCTTGGCGTGATACCTTCATATGCATGGCAAATTCTTCTTGAGACCAATTGTTTTTCTTTCTAAGTTGTATAATTTTATCTGCTAAGATCATGATTTACACCTCTTTGACTAACCTTTCTACACTTAAAGTATAGTAAAGGTTGTCGTTGCATACTATCATGTGGACATTTCAATTTGTCAACCACTGGTTGCTTTACTTAAATTATAACGACTTTTCTGCTTAGTTTAAACTGTAGGCACACAAATTTGTTGATTCATTTGTTTGACTAGCTCACCACTATTTCTTACAATAGACCTTAATAAAGGAAGGTATCAATATGGTTACAATTATACTAGTATCACATTCTAAAAAGATTACTGATGGTTTAAAAGAGATGATTGAAGAGATGACAGGTCGTTTTGAACACATCACCATTGTATCAGCGGGTGGAACTGACGATGGTCGTATCGGAACCGATCCCTTGTTTATAAAAAATGCGATTGAAGAAAACGCAGATTCAGATAATATTTATTTGTTTGCGGATATTGGCAGTGCCATCATGAGCATTGAAACCGCCATTGAATTGCTTGATGATGAAGCACTGCAGGAAAAATGCACCTACCTGGATGCACCGCTTGTCGAGGGTGCGTTTGTCGCAGCCGTCAAGTGCATGTCGGATGCTTCCAAGGATGCGGTTGTTGCAGAGATTTCCAAATTTAAATCAGAATAGACAAATCAAAAGGACCCGTGCGGGTCCTTTTTTTAATTTAGCATTTCTACTAATTTTTTAAACAAAATACCTGATGAATAAGAGCCTGGATCGATATGCCCAATGGAACGTTCTCCTAAATATGATGCTCTTCCTTTGGTCGCTTTAAGTGGAGCCGTTGCTTCGACTAATTCATCAACGGTTGATGGTGTCAGGGAGCCATTTCTAAGTAAATCAATTGCAGGTTCCCATAAATCCACCATTGTTTTTTCATAACGGACAGCTTTGCCCAGTCTTTTGATGGAGTCGATGCCTGCTTGTAGCATTTCGACGAGATCTTCTTTGCTAAGCTCGGTTTTGTCTCCGGTTAGCTTAGCCATCGCTAAGAACGCTGAACCATACAATGGTCCAGAAGCACCACCTACTTTACTTAACAAGGTCATTCCCATAAGTTTTAATTCATCTGTAATAGAATCGACACTTTTAGAATCTCTTGCTTCTAAATAAGCAGTGAGTCCTTTACTCATGTTGAATCCGTGGTCTCCATCACCGATGGCATTGTCTAAATCACTAATGTAATCCATTTCGTCATTGATAACGGAAGCCCACTTTTTAAACCATATTACGATCTTCTCTTGATTCATAAGACTACCAACCGATAACTTCTACTTCTTGATTCAATAAATCTAACCATTTTTTGTCTTTGATACGGAAGATTGTTAAAGAAATTCCAGCCATTTCAATTGCTGTCATTTTATCCCCTAGGATTTTTTTAGCAACTGGAATGTTGTCTGCTTTGAGTAGCGCTAATACGTCATTTGCAAAGACATATTGCTCCATCAATGGTGTACCACCCATACCGTTTACAAACACAACTACTTCATCTTCTGGTGTTAGCTTTAATTCTGCTTTAATTTTGTCGTAGAATTCTTTCGCCATACCTGCGGATGTTGTAAGTTTTTCTTTACGGTAGCCTGGCTCACCATGGATACCAATACCGAATTCAATTTCATCTTCTGCAAGTTCGAAACCTGGTTTTCCAGCTTGTGGAACAATTGCAGGTGTCAATGCCAATCCTAAGGTTGCCATTTCTTTGATGATTTTTTCAGCTTCTTCTTTAATCTCAGCTAAAGAAGCGCCATTTTCAGCTAAAGCACCGCATAGTTTGTGTACAAGTACAGTACCTGCAACACCACGACGACCTTCGGTCCATGTGGAGTCTTCAACAGCGATATCATCGTTGGTAATAACATATTCAACTTTAATACCGTCGTTTTCTTCAGCCATTTCTTTTGCCATTTCAAAGTTCATGACGTCACCGGTGTAGTTTTTAATTACTAAGAAAACACCAGCGCCTTTATCTGCAGCTTTAATACCTTCATAAACTTGGTCGACTGTTGGTGATGTGAAAACATCCCCACAAACGGCTGCACTTAGCATACCTTTACCTACAAAACCTGCATGTGATGGTTCATGTCCGCTTCCACCACCAGAAACTAATCCGACTTTTCCAGCACCTTCATAGTTTCTCGCAACGACGCGACTATCTCCGACACGATGAACGATATCATCATGAACAGCGACTAAACCTTCAATCATTTCTTCAACTACATCTTCTGGTCTATTCAGAATCTTCTTCATGCTCTATGCCTCCTTTTATATTAATTATAAGTTACACAAAGTGTATCCGCTTTCATTATAGATTTCTAACGCGTTTTTTGCAAATCATTCACTTACGTGTCGAAAATTGTCGAATTGGATTAAACCATTAAAAAAAGCTTGATTTCTCAAGCTTCAATCATACTTGCTTCCCACACTGGGTTGGGTTCAATGTCCATTAAATCACATAAGCTGGCGGCCACGTTGGCTAAGCCAAAGTTTCCTGCTTTTAATTTCACATCTTTGTTCATGACGATGAATGGTACGGGATTTAATGTGTGGGATGTTTTCGGTCTTAATGGTTCGCCTGCTTTTGCTTTTTCAAACATTTCATCGGCATTACCATGATCGGCAACAATCACTAAGATGCCGTTCACAGCATCCACTGCCCGTTTGAGGCGGCTCAACATTAAATCAACAGTTTCCACGCTAATTTGTGTCGCAAGGAAATTGCCAGAGTGTCCAACCATATCGCCATTAGGATAATTAATGCGCAAGAAGTCATACTCTTTTGACAACACGGCTTCGATTAACTTGTCGGTAATTTCTGCCGCTTTCATCCATGGACGTTGTTCAAACGGTACTAAATCAGAGGTCACTTCCACAAAGGTTTCAAGTTCTTCACTAAACTTTTCAGTTTTATTACCATTCCAGAAATAGGTCATGTGTCCAAATTTTTGGGTTTCAGAGATTGCATACATTTTAATATCATGTTTAATTAAATGTTCAGTCAATGTGTTTTTAATGCGTGGTGGATTGACAAGGTAACGATGCGGTATATGTAAGTCACCGTCGTATTCAAGCATGCCTGCGTATTTAATGTTTGGTAAAACACGTTCAAACTTATCAAAATTGTTCTCTTCGAAGGCGCGTGATATTTCAAGGGCACGGTCACCTCTGAAGTTAAAGAAGATCACACTGTCATGATCTTGGATGCGGCCCACAGGCTCTCCATCTTTTTCAATCACAAAGGGGTCCAGGTATTGATCAGAGACATCCACACGGTCGCGATTTTCTAAAATTGCCTGTGTAGCGCTTTTAAAACGTGCTCCTTCACCTAATACATGGGTCTTCCACCCTAGTTCCACCATGAACCATTCGGCTTCGTAGCGGTCCATTGTAACCTTCATGCGACCACCACCACTGGCGATGCGTGCATCAAAATGTTCATCATTTAAAGCATTCATGAACGTTTCAATATCATCAATGTATTCAAGTGCCGATTTCGCTGGTACATCACGACCATCCAATAAAGCATGCACACGTACTTTTTTTATACCTTCTTTTTTAGCTTGTTTTATCAAGGCTTTTAGATGTTTAATGTGAGAATGAACATTCCCATCGGATAATAATCCGATAAAATGCATGGTATGATCTTTGGCAAAATCAACAAGCTCATGCCATGTTTTGGATTCAAAAATAGTCCCATTTTCAATGGACTCATTCACTAATTTCGCGCCTTGGGAATAAACTTGCCCACAACCTAAGGCGTTGTGCCCAACTTCTGAATTACCCATGTCATCATCACTTGGTAAACCAACGGCTGTACCATGGGCTTTCATTAAAAGATGCGGTGAACTTTTTAAGGCTTCATCTAAAAATGGTGTGTAAGCTTGTTTGACGGCATTACCATGCACTTCATCACTTATACCAACACCATCCATGACTACAAATACTAAGGGTCTTTTAATCATCGTGTCCTCCTTGTAAAGATCTTGTTTCAGTCTTCCGGTAAAAAGAAAATTTGTTCACCCTCTTTTGACAGCATAAATCCAGCACGTGCGTAATTGCGCACATACTCAGGATCAAGCAATTTTTCTTTTTGTTCTAATAAATATTGATTTTCAGCTTCAATTATTTCCAATTGTTCTTGCACTGCAAGCAATTGTTTTTTCAATTCAAACGTTGCAA
>LSQX01330383.1_pt1 | contig 22287 bp, 25 predicted proteins | sample 654561 | NCBI WGS metagenome assembly LSQX01 (sample SAMN04489861, study PRJNA283612) | anaerobic digester metagenome | isolation source: 4 biogas reactors fed with cattle manure at either 37C or 55C with and... | place: Denmark: Kongens Lyngby | collected 2014
TCTCAACCGAGGCTGCGTATTATAGCGATACACCTCTTCCTGTCAACCCTTGATTTCAAAAAATGTTTTGAAATCAAAACCTTGGGTTACACCCGCTACAAGCTGCCGCCTGATGAGGTGCGTATTCTACAGATTAAAAACCGCTTGTAAAGCCCTTTTGAAAAATATTTTCAGTACTGGCTGCCACAGTGGACAGAGTGGCTCTCCAGAATCCTTTTGCCTTCCGCATCACGCAACCAGACACGCGCCGTAAAGCCGGTGGCAACAGCAAAAATGGAATAACGCTTCCCGGCTGCAAAATCCGGATAAGTGAGCTCAACCCGACAATGCCGCCACAGTGATCCACTTGAGCTGCCCCTGCGCTCATAACCCAAGCGCAACTCCAACCGATGCCGCCCCGGCTCCAACTGGAAGTATCGTGCATCATCAACTTTGACTCCATCCAGCCGCCTGGCCGAAAGACTATAGCCGGCACGTCCCTGTACTTCGACCCATGCCATTGTCGGATCATGCTCCGGCAAAGCCGCCTCACAACCACTAACCACGATGATCAATAACAGGGCACATAAAACACTGTTCAGCATAAGCCTATCCAAAAAACCAGTAGCACACATATATGGCTGCAATCACTCCGGCCAGCTCTGCGAGCAATGCACAGCCAACCGCATGACGTACCCGCCGAAGACCAACGGCACCAAAATATACCGCCAGCACATAGAAAGTTGTTTCGGTGCTGCCCTGAATGGTTGCAGCAGTCAAAGCGGCAAAACTGTCGACCCCCTGGGTTTGCATGGTCTCAATCAGCATCGCTCTGGCCGCGCTACCGGAAAAAGGTTTAACCAGCGCGGTCGGCAGTGCATCTACAAAACGGTTGTCCCATTGCAGCCAGTCAACCAGCCAGCGTACTGCATCAAGGCCAAACTCCAGTGCACCGGATGCTCGCAATACACCTATGGCACACAGCATGGCAACCAGATAGGGCAGCAAATCACGGGCCACTTCAAAACCTTCTTTGGCCCCAGCAACAAACGCCTCATAAACAGCAATCTTTTTCCACACGCCCAGCATCAGGAAAAACAGGATGATACCAAACAGGGTCAGATTACCCATCAACGATGATACTGCTGCCAACGTCATGGTGCCCAGACCAGACAAAATGACAATAAAGCCGGCCAGCACCACCACCAGCGGCAGCAGGTAAGCCAGAATTACCGGATCCCACAGACGTATACGCTGCATTATTGCCACTGATAGCAGCCCGACCAATGTCGAAGCACTGGTGGCCAACAAGATAGGAACAAAAACCAGTGTTGGATCAACCGCCCCCTGCTGTGCACGGTACATAAAAATAGTTACCGGCAACAATGTCAGTGAAGAGGCATTCAATACCAGAAACAGAATCTGTGCATTAGACGCAGTCGTTGAGGAAGGATTCAGGCTTTGCAGCTCGCGCATTGCCTTGAGACCAATCGGGGTGGCGGCATTGTCGAGTCCCAACCCATTGGCGGCAAAGTTCAGGGTAATCAGTCCCAGTGCCGGATGCCCCCGTGGTACTTCAGGCATCAGCCTGGCAAACAATGGACCCAGCAATTTACCGATACGGTCCACCAGCCCGGCCTGTTCGGCAATGCGTAAAAACCCAAGCCACAGAGTCAGAGTACCGAACAGTAATATCATCACTTCTACGGACAGCTTGGCCATGGCAAACAGGCTTTCCACCATGGCTGCCCAAACCCCAGGGTCACCCTGTAGCCACTGGGCCATGCCGGCAATGGCCGCCACCAGGAAAAAACCAAACCAGAGTAAATTGAGCATGATAAGCCTCAGGGGGATAGCTGGTTAACCAGCGACCACAGAATAGCAGCAGTTTGTGCATCCGGCTCGCCGTCAAACAACTGTGGCCGGTACTTCATCTGCAATACGGCAAGTACATTACGGGTTTGCTCATCCAGCTCACCAGTTTGCTCAACCGCATAGCCAAGAGTTTTGAGCTGTTGCTGAAACCATACAGGCTTAGGCAACTCACGCTCGAAAAGTGGCTGCTGCTGCTGGATGTCCGCATGTAACGGCCAGCGAATCAAGCCGGCTTGTGCCAGACGAAACCAGGGAAATTCAGGACCAGGATCAGTTTTGCGTTGTGGTGCAATGTCGGCATGGCCAATTACACTGTCAATGCCCAAACCATGCCTGTACCTGATATCCTGCAGCAACAGTAGCAGTGTATCTATCTGAGCCTCACTCCAGGGTTGCCACTGTTTGCCTGACTCTGTTTCAAAATAGCCTGGATGCACTACTTCGATACCGATAGTGGATGAATTAAGCCAGGTACGGCCCTGCCACTGGCTGTCACCGGCATGCCAGGCACGCCGGTTTTCATCCACCAGTCGATAGACTTTATTTTCATCTATCAGGTAATGGCTGCTCACTCCAGTTTTGGTCAACAGTTGCATCGATCGCTCTGAATCTGCAGCAGTATAGTGCACTACTATCCACTGGACTCTAGAGTCCTGGCCAAGCGATTGCTGGCTGGTATCAACCTTCAATGGACTGCAGGCAGATAAAATCAAACCAAACAGCAAAACTGTTGTTCTAAGCATGGAGCTATTTTTATACAGAATTAAGGAGACTATGTAATGCACCTTTCGACACCCAGCCATAGCCCTGTGATCGGCTACCTATTGTGGATTTTCGGCTTCATGGGTTCACACCGTTTCTACTATGGTAAGCCGCTGACTGGAACCCTGTGGTTTTTTACCCTTGGCCTGTTTTTTATCGGCTGGCTAATTGACCTGTTCCTGATACCGGGGATGGACCGTGCCGCTGTCAGCCAGTTCCAGACCGGACGCATCAACTACAACCTGGCCTGGATTCTGCTGACTTTTCTTGGAGTATTCGGTGTACACCGTATGTATCAAGGCAAGTGGATCACCGGTCTCCTCTATCTGCTGACGGGTGGCCTGTTCCTTTTGGGCGTACTCTACGACTATTGGACACTGAACCAACAAATCAACGAGCAAAACCAACTGTTGCGCTGGCGTTGAAAACAGCTTGAGGCCAGCTGTTTGTCAACTGTCACCTAGAGTTTTTTTGGCCGCTGCCAGCCCTCGATATTGCGTTGCTTGCCTCGGCCAACAGCAAGAGCTCCAGCCGGAACATCGGCAGTGATGGTAGAGCCTGCCCCCGTAACAGCACCATCGCCCAGTGTAACCGGGGCTACAATAGAGCTGTTCGAGCCTATAAAGACATTTTCACCCATAATGGTTCGGTGCTTGTTGGCACCATCATAATTGCAGGTAATGGTACCAGCACCAATGTTGGTCAGCGCACCAATTTCACTGTCACCCAAATAGGCCAGATGGCCGGCTTTTGCTCCGGCACCCATGCGGGTATTTTTCAGCTCGACAAAATTGCCCACATGAGCACGCTCATCCAGTACTGCACCAGGGCGCAGACGGGCAAAGGGGCCACAATCTGCACCCTCACCCAGCTCGGCACTTTCCAGGTGGCAGTGGGATCTGACCACAGCTCCCCTGCGCAAAACAGAGTTACATATTACCGTGTTCGGCCCAATCTGCACTCCGTCTTCGATCACCACTGTGCCTTCCAGCACAACGTTAACATCAATCAGCACATCACGACCGGCTTGCACCTCGCCACGAATATCAACTCGCGCGGGATCACGCAACGTTACCCCCTTGCGCATCAGCTGTTCGACCTGAAGTTTCTGATAATAACGTTCCAGTTCGGCCAGCTGCAGTCGGTCATTGGCACCCTGCACCTGCATGGCATCCGCAGCTGTTTCGGTATCGATCTGCAAACCGTCAGCTACGGCCATGGCAATAATATCAGTCAGATAGTACTCACCCTGGGCATTGTCGTTGGAGAGTCTGGATAGCCAGTCCTCCAGTTTTTGGCGTGGGGCGGCAAGAATGCCGGTATTGCCTTCACAAATGGATAGCTGTTCAGGCGTGGCATCCTTATGCTCGACAATAGCCACAACCTCGCCCTTTTCGTTGCGTACGATGCGCCCGTATCCGGATGGATCATCCAGCAACACAGTAAGCAACCCAAGGCGTTGATTGTCGCAACGTTTCAACAGCGCCTGCAGAGTCTCGACCTGAATCAGCGGTACATCACCATAAAGGACCAACACAGTATCTGACTGTAAACGCGGCAACGCTTGAGCAACCGCATGACCGGTCCCCAATTGTTGCTCTTGCAGGACAAAACCAAGGTCGTCAGCATCCAGTGCCTGCTCAACCTGTGTTGCACCATGACCTACCACCACCTGAATCGAGTCTGGCCGCAAACTGCGGGCTGCATCAATCACATGTCCCAGCATGCTTTTATGCGCCACCGGGTGCAAAACCTTGGGCAGGGCCGAATACATGCGGGTACCTTGTCCCGCCGCCAAAACAACGATATCAAGCGACATGAATATTTCCTGAAAATTACCCACAGAACCAGTCATTCAGGCTGACGCGCAAGGCAACAAGGCTAATGCAAGACAGGCAAAGCCAGCCGAACAAAACGGGCTGTATACGTGAAAAAGGTCAGTATAAACAAAAAGGGTAGCCTTTCGGCTACCCTTTTTATTATGCGAAGCAGTTAGCGTCTGTTTTTACGCAACTCATTAATGGTGCGTAACTGAGCTGCTGCCTCTGCCAGTCGGGCAGAGGCAGTAGTGTAATCCATATCAGATGACTTGGCTTGGATTGCTTTTTCGGCGGCCTTTTTAGCCTCCATCGCAGCAGCTTCATCCAGGTCATCAGCACGAATCGCCGTATCGGCCAGCACCTTGACCATATTGGGCTGAACCTCGATAAAGCCACCAGAAATGTAGAACACTTCTTCCTTTCCACCCTGCACGATTACCCGCACAGGACCCGGTTTAATGGTGGACAACAAAGGCGCGTGACCCGGCAGTACGCCAATGTCACCCATGTGGCCATGGGCAATTACCATTTCAACCAAGCCGGAAAACAGCTCTTCTTCTGCACTTACAATATCGCAGTGTACTGTTATGGCCATAATCTTTGCCTCAATGTTTCGCTGACGACCAAACCTGGCCGTCAGCAGATTGCTTGATCAAAAAAGCGGCGATTACAGCTTGCCGGCTTTCTCGATGGCTTCATCAATGGAACCGACCATGTAGAAGGCCTGCTCGGGCAGATCGTCATAGTCACCATTGAGAATGCCCTGGAAGCCGCGGATGGTTTCCTTGAGGGAAACATACTTGCCCGGGGCACCAGTAAACACTTCAGCAACAAAAAATGGCTGTGACAGGAAGCGCTGGATTTTACGGGCACGGGCCACCAACAGCTTGTCTTCCTCGGACAATTCGTCCATGCCAAGAATGGCAATGATGTCGCGCAGTTCAGTGTAACGCTGCAGGACATACTGTACGCCACGGGCACAATCGTAGTGCTCCTGCCCAATCATCATTGGGTCAAGCTGACGGGACGTGGAATCCAGCGGATCAATCGCCGGGTAAATACCCAGGGAAGCAATGTCACGGCTCAGCACCACAGTTGCATCAAGGTGTGCAAAGGTGGTTGCTGGCGATGGGTCGGTCAAGTCATCCGCAGGAACATAAACGGCCTGGATGGAAGTAATGGAGCCAACTTTTGTGGAGGTAATACGTTCTTGCAGAACACCCATTTCTTCAGCCAGAGTCGGCTGATAACCTACTGCTGAAGGCATGCGGCCAAGCAGGGCGGATACTTCGGTACCGGCCAGGGTGTAACGGTAAATGTTGTCAATGAACAGCAGTACGTCACGGCCTTCGTCACGGAACTTCTCGGCCATGGTCAGACCGGTCAGCGCCACACGCAGACGGTTACCCGGTGGCTCGTTCATCTGGCCATAAACCAGAGCAACCTTGTCCAGTACGTTGGAGTCCTTCATCTCGTGGTAGAAGTCGTTACCTTCACGGGTACGCTCACCCACACCGGCAAATACGGAATAGCCGCTGTGCTCAATGGCAATGTTACGGATCAGTTCCATCATGTTTACGGTTTTACCGACACCGGCACCACCGAACAAGCCAACCTTGCCACCCTTGGCGAACGGGCAAATCAGGTCAATAACCTTGATGCCGGTTTCCAGGATGTCACTGCCACCTGCCTGATCCGCGTAGCTTGGTGCCTCACGGTGAATGGTCCAGCGCTCTTCTTCACCAATGGGGCCGGCTTCGTCAATAGGATTACCCAAGACGTCCATGATACGACCCAAGGTTTTTACGCCCACGGGAACACTGATGGCATCACCGGTGTTGGTCACTTCCAGACCACGCTTCAAACCCTCGGTGGAACCCATCGCAATGGTGCGGACAATGCCGTCACCCAGTTGCTGCTGGACTTCCAGGATAGTTTCTTTGCCTTGTACTTGCAGGGCATCATAGATGTTCGGTACCTGTTCACGTGGGAATTCCACGTCGATTACGGCGCCGATAATTTGAACGATATGTCCGCTCATATCTGGTCCTCTGAATATTTGAACCGTTTAAACCGCGGCAGCGCCGCCAACGATTTCCGAAATTTCTTGTGTGATAGCCGCCTGACGCGCCTTGTTGTAAACCAGCTGCAGGTTATCAATGAGGTCGCCAGCGTTATCCGTCGCATTTTTCATGGCGATCATCCGTGCTGCCTGCTCACAGGCAACATTTTCCACTACGGACTGATACACCTGGGATTCGATGTAACGGATGATCAGTGAGTCCAGCAACTCTTTGGCGCCGGGCTCATAAATATAGTCCCAAGAACCCAGACGGCTGTTTTCCACCTTTTCGTCCACTGTCAAAGGAACCAGCTGCTCAACAGCCGGCTTCTGCGACATGGTATTGATGAACTTGTTCGACACCAGATACAAGCGGTCGATACGACCTTCCAGAAAACCGTCAAGCATGATCTTGATGCTGCCTATCAGTTGGCTGATCTCGGGTTCTTCGCCAAGACCACTGACAGTGGCACTGATATCCATGCCGTACGGTCGGAAAAAGCTCGCGCCCTTGCTGCCGATAATACAGATTTCGGCTTGAACACCCTGCTTTTCCCAGTCTTGCATGCTCTGGATCAGGTTCTTGAACAGGTTGAAGTTCAGACCACCACAGAGGCCGCGGTCAGTGGAAACCAGAATATAGCCCACTTTTTTGACCGGACGCTCGACCATGAATTCATGCTTGTATTCGGCGTTGGCATCAGCCAGATGGCCGACAACCTGACGAATACGCTCTGCATAAGGACGGCCTGAAGCCATGCGCTGCTGTGCTCTGCGCATCTTGCTGACCGCCACCTTTTCCATGGCGCTAGTGATCTTCTGCGTATTTTTAATACTCGCAATCTTGGTGCGAATCTCTTTTGCGCCTGCCATTTGACACCCTTTAGGTTAGCAGGCGGGAGACAAGCTCCCGCTGCATGTTACCAGCTTTGAGTTGCCTTGAACTGCTCGATGCCTTCCTTGATCTGGGCATCAATTGGTTTCAGGGCAGCTTCCTTGTTCATGGTTGCCATCAGATCGGCTTTCTCGCGCTTGAACCAGGCCAGCAGGGCCTCTTCAAATGCACCAACCTTCTCGACTTCCACATCTTCCAGGTAGCCACGTTCTGCTGCATACAGGGAAACAGCCATCTCTGCGATGGACATCGGTGCATACTGCTTCTGCTTCATCAGCTCGGTGACGCGCTGGCCGTGCTCCAGCTGTTTGCGCGTGGCTTCATCCAGGTCAGATGCAAACTGGGCAAACGCAGCCAGCTCACGGTACTGGGCCAGCGCCGTACGAATACCGCCAGACAGACGCTTGATCAGGTCGGTCTGAGCCGCACCACCCACACGGGATACAGAAATACCTGCGTTAACCGCAGGGCGAATGCCCGCGTTGAACATGGAGCTTTCCAGGAAGATCTGACCATCAGTGATCGAAATCACGTTGGTTGGAACGAACGCGGAAACGTCACCCGCCTGGGTTTCGATGATTGGCAGCGCAGTCAGGGAACCGGTCTTGCCTTTTACTTCACCCTTGGTGAACTGCTCAACATACTCTTCGGATACGCGGGATGCACGCTCCAGCAGGCGGCTGTGCAGATAGAAAACGTCACCCGGGTAGGCTTCACGGCCGGGCGGACGACGCAGCAGCAGGGAAATCTGGCGGTAAGCCACAGCCTGCTTGGACAGGTCGTCATAAACAATCAGGGCATCCTCACCACGGTCACGGAAGAATTCACCCATGGTGCAACCAGAGTATGGTGCCAGATACTGCAGTGCAGGAGACTCGGACGCACTGGCAACCACAACAATGGTATTGGCCAGAGCACCAGTTTCTTCAAGCTTGCGCACAACGTTGGCAATGGTGGACTGCTTCTGGCCGATGGCCACGTACACACATTTGATGCCACTGTCTTTCTGGTTGATGATGGCGTCAACTGCCAGCGCCGTCTTACCAATCTGGCGGTCACCAATGATCAGCTCACGCTGACCACGACCAACCGGAATCATGGCGTCCACAGACTTGTAACCGGTCTGCACCGGCTCATCAACAGATTTGCGCCAAATTACGCCCGGAGCAACCTTTTCGACCGCATCGGTCAGCTTGGTTTCCAGCGGGCCCTTGCCGTCAATCGGATTACCCAATGCGTCAACGACGCGGCCCAGCAGTTCATTACCGACAGGCACTTCCAGAATGCGGCCAGTACACTTGGCACTCATACCCTCGGTCAGGCCGGTGTAGGCTCCCAGAATTACCGCACCAACGGAGTCACGCTCCAGGTTCAGTGCCATACCATAGATGCCGCCAGGGAATTCAATCATTTCACCGTACATCACATCGGCCAGGCCATGGATACGTACGATACCGTCAGACAGGCTGACGATGGTGCCCTCATTGCGGGCTTGTGCGGAAACATCAAGCTTGGCAATACGCTGCTTGATGATTTCGCTAATTTCAGAAGGGTTCAGTTGCTGCATGCCATATGTCCCCAAATCAGGATTTCAACGCTTCGGCCAGCTTGTCCAGCTTGCCGCGGACCGAGCCGTCAATGACCAAATCACCAGCGCGGATAAACAAACCGCCAATTAAAGCGGAATTTACAGTCGCCTTTGGTTGAACGGTACGATCAAGCCGCTTAGATAAGGCGGCAGCCAGTGTTTTCAGTTGTTTAGCGCTTAATTCGAAAGCAGTCTGCACTTCCACTTCAATGGCCCGGTTTTTTTCTGCAACCAGTGCAGCAAACAGCTCATTGATGGTGGGGAGCAAGGAAAGTCTGCCGTTTTCTCCAAGTATATGGAGAAAATTGGCAAACTCCTTGTTAGCCTCTTTATTGCACAGCTGCAATAGAAACTCGACCTTGGCCTGCTTGTTCAACGACGGGTTACCCAGTTGCTGAACAACTTCGGGAGCCTGGACCAGGTTGCTTGCCAGCAACAGCATGGATGCCCAGGCTTCTTCCTGTCCGGCCGCCGCAGCGTGCTCGAAAGCTGCTTTGGCGTAAGGTCTTGCAAGCGTATTGATATTCAGCATCGCTTGCCTCGCTTAAAGTTCTTTGGCCAGTTGCTCGACCAGGTCATTATGTGCCTTGGCATCCACGGTCGCACCAAGGATTTTTTCAGCACCCGCAACTGCCAGTACCGAAACCTGATTACGAAGCTCTTCTTTAACACGATTTACTTCGAGTTCGATTTCAGCCTTTGCACCTTCCAGCAGTCGTTCGCCTTCGGAGCGGGCCTGCTGTTTGGCTTCTTCTACAATATCGTTTGCAGTTTTGTTGGCTTTCTCAATAATTTCCGCGGCAGACTGCTTGGTTTCACGCAGCATTTCCGCAGCTTTTTCTTGAGCAAGCTTCAGGTCGCGCTCGGCACGTCCGGCTGCATCCAGGCCTTCAGCAATTTTTTTCTGGCGTGCATCCATGGCTGCCGTAATTGGCGGCCATACAAACTTCATGCAAAACCAGGTAAAAATGGCGAAGGCAATCAATTGACCCAAAAGCGTCAGATTAATAGCCATCGATGTACCTCATGCTATTTCATTGTGTATCCAAAGATAACGTCCTACGGCAGGATAAAATACCTGCCGTAATCATGAAATCGCGTGATTAAGCTACAGATGGAGCAACAACGAAGATCAGGTACATGGCGATACCAACACCGATCATGGGCACAGCGTCAAGCAGACCGGCCATGATGAAGGTTTTGGTTTGCAGGGAAGGAGCCAGCTCGGGTTGACGGGCAGTGGACTCCAGCAGTTTGCCACCCAGAATGGCAAAGCCGATACCGGTAGCCAGGGCACCCAGACCGATGATGATGGCAGCTGCGATGATTACGATTTCCATAGTTACTCCTAGAGTTTTCAGGTTTAGGTTTTACAGTTTAGAGTTTTAAATTAACGCTCTCTATTCGCGTCAATGGCTTTCGTGGGCTGCGCTCAGGTATACGATCGACAACACCATGAAAATGAAGGCCTGCAGCGGAATTACCAAAATATGGAAAATCGCCCATGGTCCGTAAAGTGTCCACTGCACCCAGAATGGCAACAGTGCTATCAGGATAAAGACAACCTCGCCAGCATACATGTTGCCAAACAGTCGCAGTGCCAAACTGAATGGTTTGGTCAACAAGCCAAGAATTTCCAGAAACAGGTTGAAAGGAATCAGCGACCAATGGTTAAACGGAGTGAAAGACAACTCCTTGGTGAAACCACCAAAACCTTTGACTTTGATGCTATAAAAAATAATCAGGAAAAATACGCCGATCGACATGCCAAACGTTGCATTGGGGTCGGCAGTGGGAACATATTTGAAGGCTGGAACACCCAGTGCCTCTGCAATCCCCGGGATCACATCAATGGGGATCCACTTCAGGCTGTTCATCAGCAAAATCCAGGTGAAAATGGTCAGGGCCAACGGTGCAATCAGTGGGTTGCGGCCGTAAAAGGTATCCCGCACCATGTTCTGCACAAACTCGACCACCACCTCGACAAAGCCCTGCAGCCCGGTAGGAACACCACTGTTGGCCATCTTGGCAACACGGCGGAACAGATACAGGAAGACAAAACCCATTAACAGGGACATTGCCATGGTATCCACGTGGATCGCCCAGAAGCCCATTTGCTGGGTTTCCTCTGCGGTCTGGGCAAAACGCCAGACGCCATCGATCTTGCCATAAGTCAGGTTTTGCAGGTGGTGCTGGATATATTCAGCATTGCTATTTGCCATATTTGCCTCAAATGCTAACGCTTTAGAAACCTTTCATTATCAGCAGTGACGCTGCTCCGGTTAGTTGTACCAGAACAAAGCCGGCAAACAGGCCGACAACGCTAAGCGGCTGCACTGCTATGAACGCCAGTGCAAACAGCACTGCCGTCAAAATCATTTTTCCTGCCAGGCCTGACCAGAATGACTGGACAATCGCCGGCATGGAGCGGGCTCCCTGGTACCTGAATGCCTTGTAAATGAACCAGGCATTTGGCAGCCAGGCTATGCTTGCGCCCACTGCTGCCGAGTAACCACCCACCACCCCGCCAAGCAGGGTCGCCACCACAGCCAGCAACATGCTGACTGTCAATTGCAACAGGACAATGCGAAATGCTTGCAGTTGCCAGAACGGGGTCCGGTTACGGATTGCCATATCGGGTTCCCTCAACTGACGTGTAGCGTTTGCGCCCTGCCACTACAAAATTGCGCAGAGAGTATAGGTTGCGTGAGCCTTGCATTCAACTCAAATGTCACTTTTTATGACCAAGGGTTGACCCAGGATCAGTTTGTTTGTTTTTTTACGACTAAAGTTTAGTTTTAATCAGTGTTTTCCATCAGCTGCTAGTGCATTCTGGCCAGCACTGCCTGCAACTCATCCAGCGTGGCATACTGGATCACCAGCTGCCCTTTACCCTTGTTGCCATGACGGATGCGAACCATGGCACCCAGCTTTTCTGCCAGCTTTTGCTCAAGACGACGTATATCCGGATCTTCCGGCTTTGGCTCTGATACTCGCCTGGGTTGCTGCACCGCACGCACATGCGCTTCAGTCTGACGCACGGTCATGCCTTCTGCAGCCACGTGACGGGCGGTTTCGGTCTGCAGTTCGGGCGGCATGCCAAGAATTGCCCGGGCATGACCCATTTCAATATCGCCATGGGCCACCAGGGTTTTCACTTCGTCCGGCAATGCCAGCAAACGTAACAAATTGGCTACCGTGGCACGGGACTTGCCCACCGCATTGGCAACCTCCTGCTGGGTCAACTCATACTCCTGCTGCAAGCGCTGCAGGGCAATTGCCTCTTCAACCGGGTTCAAATCTTCGCGCTGGATATTCTCAATTAGCGCCATGGCAATTGCCGCTTCGTCCGGTACTTCGCGAATGATGGCGTCAATGGTTTCCAGTCCAGCCAGCCGGGCGGCACGCCAGCGGCGCTCGCCAGCAATAATTTCATACTTGCCCGACTGAATGCTGCGCAACACGATCGGCTGCATGACTCCTTGAGCCTTGATTGAATGGGCCAGCTCTTCCAGGCTGGTCTGATCCATGTCCTGACGTGGCTGGTATTTGCCGGGCTGAATCTGATCAAGATCGATGCTGTGCAGGATATTTTCAGTTTGCTGTCCATCTGCCTGGTCTGCAGCCGGTTTGACCATACTGCTACCCAGCAAGGCATCCAGCCCCCGCCCCAATCCCCTTTTTTTAACTGCCATTTTCTGTCCTGTTACTGCTTCTTCCGGCTACGCTGGCGTTGCCGCTGACGTCTGGTCAGCTCTCCGGCCAAAGCCAGATAGGCCAGCGCGCCCTTTGATTGTTTGTCATAACCCAGTACTGCCATGCCATGACTGGGTGCTTCCGCAAGTCGCACATTACGTGGTATCAGGGTATTGAACAGCTGATCACCAAAATGCTCTTTCAGCTGCGTGGACACATCCATTGCCAGGCTCAGTCGCGGGTCATGCATGGTACGCAGGATGCCTTCAATTTCCAGTTGCGGATTCAAATGCTCCGTAATGCGCTGAACACTGCCAATCAAGTCGGTCAGTCCTTCTAGCGCATAGTATTCACACTGCATCGGAATCAACACACTATCAGCTGCCACCAACGCATTTACCGTCAGCATGTTCAATGCCGGTGGGCAGTCGATCAGAATGTAGTCGTAGTTGTCCCGCACCGGAGCCAGTGCATCCTTGAGCCTGAATTCGCGCCGTTCAAGCTCAAGCAACACCACCTCGGCAGCAGTCAGGTCACGGTTGGCCGGAAGCAGCTGATAGCCGCACTGTTCCGAATACTGCATGGCATCCACCAGGCTGGCCTGACCGGTCAGCACATCCAGCACCGAGTGCTCCAGCTCCAGCTTGTCGATCCCGCTACCGGTCGTCGCATTACCCTGGGGGTCCAGGTCAATGACCAGAACATGGCGCCGTGCCGCCACCAGCGAAGCAGCCAGATTGATACAGGTGGTGGTTTTGCCAACACCGCCTTTTTGGTTGGCTACAGCAATGACCCTGCCCATGTTCAGTGTTCTCCGTTTACCTTATTCAACACCAGCAGGTGTCGTTGTCCCTGGCAGCCTGGCACAAAGAGTTTGTGACACTCACGCACTGCGAAGCCGTCAACAAGCTGTTGCAATTCGTCCTCCGGCTCCACGCCTTTCATGGCCAACCAGCGGGTGTCACTGTTACCGACATGAGCGGTCCAGGCGGCAAAATCCGGCAATGAACTAAACGCACGGGATATGATGCCGTCATAGGCGACATCCACTCGATGTTCCTCGATGCGCTGGTGAAAAACCTGGACATTATCCAGCTTCAGCTCCAGCTTTACCTGGGTAAGAAAGCGGGTTTTTTTGCCATTGCTGTCAAGCAAGGAAAACGCCCTCTCCGGCAACATGATCGCCAGGATGATCCCGGGCATGCCACCTCCACTGCCTACATCAAGCCAGCGTTTGCCACCAAGCTCAACATGGGGCAACACACTCAGGCTATCGAGCAGATGGCGGGAAACCATTTCGTCAGGATCACGTACTGCCGTCAGGTTGTAGGCCCGGTTCCATTTTATCAGCAGGGCCAGATACGCCAGCAATTGTTCTAGCTGTTTTGGCTGTAAACTGATTTGCAACTGTTGCGCCCCTTTTTGTAAGGCCTGGCGCTGTGTTGGACCGCTATTCATGAATCGACAGACTCCAGGGCCGCTCCGGCCTGACGTTTTTTCAGCTGAATCATCAGCAGGGAAATGGCCGCCGGGGTAACTCCAGGAATCCGCGAAGCCTGGCCCAGTGTGGCCGGGCGTATTTCAGTCAGCTTTTGCTGAATCTCGCGGGATAATCCGGAAATAGCATAATAATCCAGGTCGGCCGGCAGCTCGATGTTTTCGCTGGACCGCAAACGGGCAATGTCACCCTGCTGGCGAGCAATATAGCCGGCGTATTTGGTACGAATCTCGACCTGTTCAGCGGCCAGGCGATCTTTCAGACCCGTACCTGTAACCTGCTGTAACCCGGCATAATCAACTTCAGGCCGGGCCAGCAAATTCAACAAATTATACTCATGTGCCAACGGAATGTTAAAGTGCGCTGCCACTGCATCACCCAGTTCGGTACCCGGCCGCACCCAGGTGTTACGCAAACGTTGTTCTTCCTGCACGATCGCCTCGCGTTTGGCTTCAAAAGCTGCCCAGCGCACATCATCCACCAGTCCCAGTTTGCGGCCCTGTTCGGTCAGGCGCATGTCCGCATTGTCTTCACGCAGGATCAAGCGGTATTCCGCCCGCGAGGTGAACATCCGGTAGGGTTCCTTGGTTCCCAGGGTGATCAGGTCATCCACTAGTACTCCGATATAGGCTTCATCGCGACGCGGTATCCAGCTTTCCTTGCCCTGTGCCCTTAATGAAGCATTACAGCCGGCGAGCAAACCTTGAATGCCTGCTTCTTCGTAACCTGTAGTGCCATTAATCTGACCGGCAAAAAACAGGCCGTTGATATGCTTGCATTCCAGACTGTGCTGCAGGTCACGCGGATCCAGATAATCGTACTCGATTGCATAGCCTGGTCGCATGATATAAGCCTGCTCCAGGCCTTTCATCGAGCGGATCAGTTCTAACTGCACATCAAACGGCAATGAAGTGGAAATGCCATTGGGATACATTTCGGTGGTTTGCAGGCCTTCTGGTTCAAGGAACACCTGATGGCTTTCCTTGTCGGCAAAGCGGGTAACCTTGTCTTCAATTGACGGGCAGTAGCGCGGACCAGCTCCCTCCAGAACCCCGTTGTACATAGGTGACTGATCAAGTCCGGCACGGATTATGTCATGGGTGCGTTCGTTGGTATGGGCAATCCAGCAACTGACCTGTTGTGGGTGCTGTTCAGCTTTGCCCAGATAGGACATGACTGGCAAAGGTGTATCTCCGGGTTGCTCGATCAGCTTTGAAAAATCCACGCTGCGTCCATCAATACGTGGTGGCGTCCCGGTTTTCAGGCGTCCGATGCGCAGTGGCAATTCACGCAAGCGGCTCGCCAAAGCCAGTGCAGGCGGATCCCCGGCTCTGCCTCCCGGCTGGCTTTGTGTGCCCACATGGATCACGCCCCCCAAAAAAGTGCCTGTTGTGAGCACAACATTTTCTGCAAAAAAACGTATGCCAATCTGGGTAATCACCCCGCGAACACCACCTTGCTCTACCAGCAAATCGTCAACGGCTTGCTGGAACAACCACAGATTAGGTTGTTGTTGCAGTTTTTGCACAATGGCAGATTTGTACAAAAGGCGATCAGTTTGTGCACGGGTACCCCGTACCGCTGGTCCTTTGCGACTGTTCAACACACGGAACTGGATGCCTGAGTGGTCAGTTGCTACTGCCATGGCTCCTCCCAGTGCATCAATTTCCTTGGCCAGATGGCTTTTGCCAATGCCACCAATGGCCGGATTACAACTCATTTGCCCCAGAGTATCCAGGTTGTGAGTCAGCAGTAATGTTTTGCTGCCCATGCGGGCTGCTGCCAGTGCAGCTTCAGTGCCAGCATGACCACCACCAATGACAATGACATCAAAGCGGGAAGGGTAATCCACCTTTTACCTCTAGATTTGCTTCTAACCATTTGCTGGCAGGAGCTTGATATTAGTTGTGTAAGCCAGGTCGTTACAGACTGTTTATCCGGCGCCGTGGCTGTTGAACTGTGTGAGCGGCATTCGTTGAGAGCACATGCCGAAGTACTGGATAGGGCGTGATTCTAACACTTTCGATTACCTCGCGTAAAAAAGCATTGCTGCTGGTGATAGCAATAGATAAGAAACTCATAAATCTATAAAGCTTATAGTTTTTAATTTTATTACTGGCGATAAAATCTGTGGGTAAGATTGGAAAAGCTATTGTTTTCAACAGTTTGAGCAACTGAAAAGCCTGCTGAAAACCTTTGGTAAAGCGTTGTATAGCCATTGCATGACCTGTGTATAACAAAGAAAGTTATCCACAGATGTTTTTTCTGACAGTTTTTCCATAGGGTTTTCAACCGGCTTCAGGATGGCTTATACACAGAGTTTCAGGCTCACATTATTTACCTATGCAAAAGCTGGAGAAAATTCTGCCAAGCAGATCATCAGCACTGAATTCTCCGGTAATTTCCCCAAGCTTTTGTTGCGCCTGACGCAAATCCTCGGCAAGCAATTCGCCGGCCTGGCTGTGTACAAGCTGTTGATAACCATTGGCCAAGCTGTGACTTGCCTGGTGTAATGCTTGTAAATGACGGCGTCTGGCACTAAAGGTGCCTTCGCCGCTTTGTTGATAACCCATGCAGGACTTCAAATGGTCGCGCAGCAGTTCAATTCCCTCACCCTCCCTGGCTGACAGACTGATACTGCAATGACCGTCAGTAAACTCCTTGATACCGGCAGGCTCGCCAGACAGGTCGATTTTGTTACGGATTAAAGTCACTTTTGTCCTGGGGGGCGGTTGAGTCAAAAATTCAGGCCAGAGGACAAAGGGATTGGCTGCTTCGGCACTTTGGCTGTCCACGACCAGCAGAATGCGATCAGCCTGGTCTATGGCTTGCAGGGCTCGTTGGACGCCTATTTTTTCAACCTGATCAGTGGTTTCGCGCAGACCCGCGGTATCTGTGATGTGCAGGGGCATGCCGTCAATATGTATATGCTCCCTGAGTGTGTCCCTGGTGGTACCGGCTATGTCAGTAACAATGGCTGCCTCATGTCCGGCCAGTTTATTCAGCAAACTGGACTTGCCAGCGTTAGGCCGCCCGGCAATCACCACATTCATGCCATCACGCAGTAAAGCACCCTGCCCGGCTTTGTTGATAACCTCTTGCAAGCTGGCCTGGACACTTTCCAGTTGTTGCAAAATCTGGCCATCGGCAAGAAAGTCGATTTCTTCTTCAGGAAAGTCGATTGCCGCTTCAACATGAATGCGCAATGCGATTAACTGTTCAGTCAGTTGGTGTACGTGGCGGGAAAACTCCCCTTGTAATGAGCGTACGGCATTGCGGGCGGCCTGCTCCGAACTGGCTTCAATCAGGTCGGCAATAGCCTCAGCCTGGGCCAGGTCCAGCTTGTCATTGAGAAATGCCCGCTCACTGAATTCGCCAGGACGTGCCAAGCGTGCTCCCAGCTCAACACAGCGTTTAAGCAACAAGTCAAGAATCACTGGACCACCATGGCCCTGTAATTCCAGTACATCTTCACCGGTAAAGGAATTGGGTGCATTGAACAGCAGTGCAATGCCTTCATCCAGAACCTGGCCTGCAGCATCAAAAAAACTGCCATGTCGAGCATGGCGTGGTTTTAGCGCGCAATTACAAATAGCCTGGCTGATGCTGGAGGCAAGGGGGCCCGATACGCGCACGATACCGATTCCGCCACGGCCGGGAGCAGTAGCTACCGCGGCAATGGTATCTTGTGGATAACTCACTGGATAATCACCTGCTGAAACGAACAGACCCCGCATGATAGCGGGGTCTGTTCAGGTTTCAAATAGCTGTGGACAAACAGTATCAGTTTTTGTTTGCCATGGCTTTTTCAATATTGCGGGTGATGTACCACTGCTGTGCAATCGACAAAATATTGTTAACAACCCAGTACAGTACCAGCCCTGCAGGGAACCACAGGAAGAAGAAGGTAAAGATAACTGGCAACAGCTTCATTACCTTTGCCTGCATAGGGTCGGGCGGTGCCGGATTGAGCATTTGCTGTACAAACATGCTCAGCCCCATGATGATTGGCAGGATAAACAGAGGGTCCTTGATTGAAAGATCTGTGATCCAGAACATCCAGGGAGCCTGGCGCATTTCAACGCTTTCCAGAAGCACCCAGTACAGGGCCAGAAAAACCGGCATTTGCACCAAAATTGGCAGACAGCCACCTAGCGGATTGATTTTTTCTGTTTTGTACAGTTCCATCATGCCCTGGGAAAGCTTTTGGCGGTCGTCACCGGCCTGCTCTTTCAGCGCTTGAATCCTTGGGGCAACGGCACGCATACGTGCCATCGAGCGATAACTGGCAGCAGATAACGGGAAAAACGCCAGTTTTATGAACAGGGTTAGTACGATAATTGACCAGCCCCAGTTGCCGAGCACGTTGTGGATAAGGTTCAGCAACCAAAAAATCGGCTGGGCCAAAAACCAGAGAAACCCATAGTCGACAGTCAGCTCAAGACCTGGGGACAGTAGCTTGAGATGGTTTTGTGTTTTTGGCCCGGCATACAGGGTGGCATCAAAGGTACCGTGCTGACCGGCTTCCACCTGCATGGCCGGACCGGTAAATCCAATGATGTAGTTGCCGGAAGCATCTTTACGGGTGCTCACATTATTGGTGGTCAAAGGATTGGGAATCCAGGCGCTGACAAAGTAATGCTGCAACCAGGCAATCCAGCCGCCTTCAATACTTTGCTTGAATGGCTTGTCATCCATGGTGCCCATTTTTAACCTTTTGTAGGGCTCGTCCGGAGTCCACAGGGCGGCACCAAGAAAAGTTGCACGACCAGTCATGGTGGTGGAGGACGGGTCATCGCTTGCATCCCGCTTGAGCTGGGCAAACAGGTTGCCACGCCAGGCTTCTTCACTTTGATTATCAACCAGGAAGGTCAGGTCGATTTTGTAAGCGTCTTCATTGGTGCAGGTTTTTTTGCGCTGCTCAATATCACGTGTTGAGCATTTTTCGCTTAAACCACGATGGAAAGTGAAACGCTTGGTGTAGTTAATACCCTTCTCGCTAAAGTGAAGATCAACATCAAGCTTGTCCTGGCCGGGTTGCAACTGGAAACGCTGTTGCTCTGCTGAATACAGTGGGCGACCGCTGCTGCGGGCATCCGGGCCGTTGCTGCCAATCAGGCCGCTTTGTGCCACATACAGGTGTTCCGGGCTGTGCTCAAACAGCTGGAATGGAATATCCGGCTGACTGGAACGTTTTGGATACTGAGTGAGTTTCAGTTCGACAATATCACCACCGTGTGGATCAATGGCCAGCTGCAAAACATCAGTCTCGACTTTGATCAGATTGCTTGAAGCTGTATTGACAGGGGTAACCGCAACAGACAGGTTTTCCTGATCATCAATAGCCACTGGTACGTCATCACTGGCGGCTGTTTCTGCCGCTGGCAAGCTGGCAGCTGATGCGTTTTGGGTATTGACAACAGGCTCGGCATGATCACCGTAGTCATTGTTCCACTGCACGACCAGTGCATAAGAAACAATGGCAAGACCGAGGATTAAAACCGTACGTTTGATATCCATAATTACTTGGCCAGAGAAGATTGATCGGGGACAGGCGGCACAGGATCTACACCACCAGGGTGCCACGGATGACAGCGAGCCAACCGCCGGGCTGCCAGCCAGCTGCCACGCAAACTGCCATGCAGCTCAATGGCTTCAATGGCGTAAGCTGAACAACTGGGATAAAAGCGGCAGTGACTGGCCATCATCGGACTGATGGCGTAGCGGTAAATTCTGATGGGGAGAATCACCAGTTTACGCATGACTTTGACCTGCCTGTGCAACAGAAATTGAGGTGCTTGTTGCCTGGGACTGGCGCTGCAGGCGTTTGACCTGTCTGGCCAATTCCTGCCGCAACTCGTTAGCGGTCAGGTCGGCAATTCCTCTGCGTGTCACAATTACCATATCGACAGCAGGCAATTGCTCTTGTAGCAGACGGAAGCTTTCACGAAATATTCGCTTGATCTGGTTGCGCGTTACAGCGAGCTTGGCATTTTTCTTGCCAACAACCAATCCCAGTCGGGCATGGTTAAGCTGGTTATAACGCGCCAGAACCAGTATGTAACGTCCTGATAAGCGAAAATCAGGTGAATCAAAGACAGCTTTGAACTGTTCCGCGTTCAGTAGCCGTTTTTCACGGCCAAATCTTTGATTCATTCGCTGTCAGTTTAGGCGCTCAGGCGCTTGCGACCCTTGGCACGACGACGGGCCAAAACGGCACGACCGCCTTTGGTAGCCATGCGGGCACGAAAACCGTGGTCACGCTTGCGCTTGATAACGCTGGGTTGAAAAGTACGTTTCATGGTGTTGATACCTGATACTTCGAGTGGACAAGTGGGTCCCGAAGTGGTCCCCGTTCAGAACAAGACTGGCGATTCTAGTGGTTTTCGATGCGCAGGTCAATTGCTAAGCCACCAGCCAGCGGTTCAGGCTGGGGAAACGGGATTGTAAAGAATCCCATAGCAAACTCCAGATTACTGGAAGTACACCTTGGCAGCCTGCAGCTGGTCGATTTCGAAAGACTGTTTGGTCCTGGGCGGTTTTGGAGTTTTTGATGTGAAACTGACTTTCTGTTGATCACTGGATTTTCAAGTTTAAATAATGAAATATTTAGTTTTAATATAAGAGATGGTTTTTATTATTATATATATGCACTGGTTTTCTTGTTGATAAGTTCCTTAAATCCTTTTAAATCAATTGGTTGGGTTGTCTGCAGGGTTGTGGTTTACCTTGGAGTTGCCTGTCATGTACTCTTGTATAGACAGAGGATAACTGCTTGATTTATCCACAAATCAAGTTATCCACTGCTTTTCAGGAGCTTTTTACGCAGCTATTGCCACTTGTTGTCCACAAGTTTCAAGCAGGTTGTGCTGGGGTCGACAAGGCTACTGATGTCACTAGCGGATGCGTTTCCAGTCAAACGTAGGGCCTGGGTCGGTTTTTCTGCCGGGGGCTACGTCACTGTGCCCACAAATTCTGCTATCGGTGATCAGAGGGAAGTGTTTTTTGATTTCTTTGATGAGCCTGCGTAGTTGTTGGTATTGCTCATTGGTGTAGGGAGTCCAGTCTGTTCCTTCCAGCTCGATACCAATAGAGTAGTCATTGCAGTTTTCTCTTCCATGAAAGCTTGAAATACCCGCATGCCAAGCCCGGTTATGACAGCTCACATATTGCTTGATTTTGCCATCACGCTCGATCAGGAAGTGGGCGGAAACGCGTAAGGTTTTGATTTTTTGAAAATAAGGGTGCTGCTCTGCTGGGAGCTGGTTGGTAAACAGGGCATCGACCATTCCTGTACCAAACTGTCCGGGTGGCAGGCTTATGTTGTGGAGGATAAGAAGGGAGACTTCATCGCTTGGGCGTTGGTTGTAGTTGCTGGATGCGATGTGTTCAATTCCTTGCATCCAGCCGCTTTCGGGATCGAGTCGTAAAGTGGTTTGCATGGGGTAGAAGGTCCGTATGGCTGACTGGAACAGAGTCGAATAAGGAAGGCTGAAAAATAAAGTATATGGGCCTGTTTGCAGATTTGCAGAAGTGCATTCCAGATTAAGGAAATGCTGAATGTGCCACAAGTCATCCGCAGCTCTTGGTAAAATGCCACTGCTTCACCCGTACCGAGTCCGCAGTGATGCAAATCATCGTCACTAAGGCTGAGTTCACCAGTAAAAGCAAGCAAGCCGGCGGGATCCGTAAATGCGCCAGATTCGAGAGGGCAAGCAGTAACTGGGTATGAAAGGCTGTATCAGCGTCGAGCAGTGGTTTGGCGCATAGGATGGCTACAATAACGGCCAAGATACATTTTGGCCATCCCAGATCTGGTTGTCCTGCCTGAAAAAATACAGCCTAGCTGTATGGCTTGGTTGGTCTGGTGAGTATTTTTTCGAAGTGTGGCACGTCGTCGGCGAGATACATCCGCCTGAATCCTGGGGGGTACCGCCAGGAACAGCAGCGAAAATAGATAATCTTGTTGAAAGCAGGCGGAACATGTCAACCTCTTTTGAGCCGGTTCTTTAAAAATTAACGTATTTTCTCGATGGCCCGTTTCAAGGTCGGGAAGTTGACTCCTTTTTCGACGGTGGCTTGGTCGGCATCTTCAGGTACCGGGTTAATGCA
>LSQX01340025.1_pt1 | contig 22283 bp, 15 predicted proteins | sample 654561 | NCBI WGS metagenome assembly LSQX01 (sample SAMN04489861, study PRJNA283612) | anaerobic digester metagenome | isolation source: 4 biogas reactors fed with cattle manure at either 37C or 55C with and... | place: Denmark: Kongens Lyngby | collected 2014
CCAGCACGGGTACGATCCTGGCCTTGTACTTTTCTTTAGCTTCCTGCAGGGCAGAACGATCACGGCTGACATTGTGCAGCTGGTAAGAAAGGCCTTCCTGTTCTAGCTCTTCGATCTGTTTCCGGCAATAAGGGCAGCCGTCTTTTACATATAGCTCCAGCATCAAAGCACCCCCTTTACGCTATCCCTGCATTCCCCGAAACGTCAAGCCGTCGAAGCTTTAACAGCTTTAGCCAAGCCTGCTAGCAAGCCCCGAAGAGAGAGACACCGTCAATCTGCTCTTCGTAAACGCGGCCCTGGTGGACAAGCAGATCCAGGTTAACCAGGATCTCATCTACGTCTAAATGGTTGTCCAGGGAGGCCTCCGAGGTTGATTTCTACTATTACACATAGTTATACCACTTATACCCTGCCAATCCAACCACCCTTCTTTAACATTTTCGCTGTTTTACAGGCCGAATACCGCTATAACCTCTGAAGTAATTAGAGCCCTGGAAAATCAACTATTCAAGAAGAATAACGCTAATCGCCTGGTAAATAGAGCCCTGACAGCTAGCTGGGAAACAGCTTAGCTTTACTATAACCTGGTTTTAATACACAACCAGAAAATCCTCCCGCATGCGATGCTGATAGTCCCAGTATTGGCCGTTATATTTCCGGGCAACAGCTTTAGGGTCGGGCAGTGTAAAGAACTGGAATAATGGCAAGCGAAGCTGGCGCAGGGATATTTGGGGAGATTGCAGGAGCTCTTTAGCGTAGAGCCACAACATAATACACAGCTGTTCTTCATTTACCGGCAGCGGCCTTTTAAGTATAGCCATTCCGTTCTCTGTTTGCATAATGCCAAAATAATTCAGGGTTTTTAAAAAGGAGCGCACCGACCTTTTGACTACGTCGCGGTCTCCGAATCTGCTGGCCATTTTCTGCTGCAAAAAAACAGGGTTAACCGGTTTGCTGTAACCGTAGAGCCGAAAAAGATATCCGGTGATTCTGTAGAGCGTGGCAGAGCTGCCCACTAGATAAAAAAGATAGATTGGCTGCATAAATTCACAGCTCCGCTCAAGGCTTAACTCTTTTAAGGGAAGCCTCTCCCGGGCCCTGGTCTGGTTATTGGGGTCCCTTAAAAAATAGCGAAAGAGAACCGTGCGCACCTTCCGTTTGCCTTCTTTCCCCGTCAGCTCCCGGGCCACCTCTTCAAAGGCGTTGTTTAACTCCGATAGCCGTTGACCCGGTTCAACCAGGAGCAGGGTTTCATATATCCAGCGGGGTTTCAACGGACGGTCAAACCCAATCATGACAGAACCTCCACAAAAGGAACTATGATTTCTTCGATATGTATGCCGCCGTGGGTTACCGCGGTGTCACCCTGCGGGGCGAACATCTCCCGCCCTCTGGGAACCACCAGCACATTATCACCTAAAATGCCCGGTTGACGGCAGAGTAAAACATCCTTGCCCCGGGCAAAGTCCTCGGCCAAAAGTCGGTTTGGATAAAGCAGCGCCCGCCGTGCCCGGGTATCTGCCAGGTATTTATCTGCCCGGTGACCGCTGCCCCGACAGTTGACAATTCCGTGGTCGGCAGTTAGGTAAACCCGGAAGCCAAGCTCCAGCAGATTGCTGATAACCTCCGCCAAGTTAGATTCCGCCAGGTGCATTTCCAGGATTAGCTGTAACAACCGCTTACCGCCTTTATTTAAGTGGCGGGAATGGGCAACTTCATCAACCACATTGAATACCAAGCCAAGGTAGTCATAATCACTATAAGCCGAATTCCACTCCAAAGGAGCATTTAGAAAGACTCGCTTGCGAGCGCTCTTCCCTTCCCACCAGTAAGCATCGATATGTTCGACAAATCCTTTCTCTTCCGGGAGCAGCTTCGCTATCTCTTTTTGGCCGCAGAACAGAGCCCGCCGGGAGACGGAGGTGATCGTCGGTAAGAGAGCAAAGACGGCGCCCTCCCTGAAATTGGTCAACCCTTTACCGGTTAGGTGTTCCCGGATGCAGAACCATTCCTGAAAACCCATCCCGTCCAGGCAAAGAAGCGCCTTGCGGACCCCGGGACGGCTACCCAGGAAGCGCATGACCTGGTCCACGGTAGCCGGGTGATCCCGGTAGCTGCGGTAAAAAAGCTGGTCATAGTGATTGTTGATATATATTTCAAATATTTGGCCCATTTCGGCATCTACTTGATCATATTCCGTCAGTACAACTTCTTCCAGGTCCTTAAAGTAGTTACAGCGGCCCCAAAGAGCAGCCAGCTCGGGCCAGTTTGCGAAATCGGCAGACAGCATCCTTTTGATCCTCTCCAACAGCAGCCGGCACTCCTCCGCCACCGGAGGGCTCTTCTCCATGACCAGTCCCACCTGTAGCCAAGGATTGGCGGCCAGCAGCTGCGCAAAAGATTCATACTCCGGGTGCCGGCAAGGCTCCAGATGCCCTTCCATGAACAGGCCGGCGACCAGTTCCCTCAGGTGCGGTTTGGCAAAGTCAACCACAGCGGGGCTTTCCGCACCAACCATGGCAGCCAGATAAACTTCCCACTGTTCGGAAAGCCAGCGGTAAAAGTTGTCGCGGTTTGCCCAGATCGCCTTAGGTAGCTCTAATTTTTTACTTTCCAAGTAATCACGTAGTGCCGGGGGTAGATCTCCCTCTTCTCGATAAAAAGCAGCCAGCAACGCTACCGCCCCGGTGAGGTTATCCACCCCTGCCAGGTTAATCCCGAAAAGCCACTGGCAGATCAGATGTAGCGTTTCAGCGGCTCCGGCCTCACCCAATGAACCCCTTACCGCGTTGTACGACTCGTAGATCTTCTGATAATGCCGGGCTGGAAACTCTTTCAAAACAGCAAAATCCAACCCGGGGAAAACCTCTCTTAACCACCACGTTACCGTGCAAGCAGAGTTCTCCACGTCAAAAGGGATATAATCAGCATTCGCAGGCTTAAAGATAACGGCACGCTGCCAGGTATCCTTTTCATCAAGAAAGGCCCGCAGGGGCAGTTCACCCCGGTAGTCGTGCAGGGCAAAACGCTCCTCTAAAGCCCGGCGGACAGCGGCATCCTGTCCCAGGGAATCGCCGTCCGCCACGATGACCAGGTCGCTGTAGGTTTGCTCTATTTTGCCGATTAATGGCTCATACCAGGACTGCATTATTGATCAAACTCCACGTAAGCGATCTGCAGGCGCTCCAGGGAGGGGATCAGCCGGCATCGCCGGTCCAGCTCAAGCCGTTTTTCCCGCCGGTCCTGCTCCAGTTCGCGTATTTTGGCCTCCCTGATATTATCCACCGCCACCCGCCAGATTGATTCTTCTTTGTCCGCATAGTATTTCTGCATCTTCTGCCTAAACATCTTGAAAAAGCTGGGAGCATGGCTTGGTTTGAATTCTACAAGCAAATCGATGTCACTATCCGGTTTGAATTCACCCCGTAATGCCGAACTGAACAGTGCCAATCTATGAATCTTGTTGTTCTTGCAAATTTGAGCAAGCTTATGCAAGCTTATATTGGAAAATGAAAACCTTCTTTGTACGCACCCCACGGTTCTCTATCTGCTCAAAAAATATTTTCACCCTAATCTATTTCCACGTTTCTTTTTCCCTCATGCTCAATAATAAGTGAAGGAACACCGGCAACCTTAGCTAGCAAATCGGCATAATCAATAAGGATTTTACGAGTATCATTTAATACCTCACGCAATTCTCCTGCTTTTTCCCAGCATTGCTCATGCTTAAGAGGAGAGACCGTTTGCTCTCTGCTGTTCTCATAATCAAGCAGTAAAGGATGCCATTTAGCCAACACTGGTCTTAAGACCACATTCAAAATAACAACAGCTAAATACCCAAATGAAAGGTGACCTTTACCTTTTGGCTTGGCCACTGAAGGTCCGTATTTCCTTAATATTTCCCTGGTAGTTTTGAACAAGCTGTACAAAGAAGAAAGCGCTTCACGCAACAAACCTTCACCAGGTTTTAGCTCGGCCACCGATATTCTGGTTACTAGTTCAATGTACATTTCCCAGGCCGCTTCGCGTTGCTTCTTATCAGGCACCCAAATGCCTTCGATTTCAACAACAGGTAATTTTAATGATACTTTTACGCTGTCAGGCTTCCTCAAAATAATCTTCCTTTCTAAACTAAGGACATGACCGATTATATTTATATCTTTCCCGAGGATTAATAATCAGATCCGATCTACTTTTACGAGCGTTAAATGCATCTTCAATCCAGTTAGACAACGTATCTTTTCTTTTAGGGTACCAATACAACCTTGCATAGCCATCTTGATCATCACTCGAAAGGTTTATTTTTAATCTTTTGGGTGCGGTTGGTTTTTTGCCTGCGGAGGGCAGTACAATCCCTAGCAAACCATTTGCAGTTATTGTTTCACCATGTCTTAACGACGCTTGAATTTCCCAATCGACATAACGGCGCGCCCAGGTACACTTTCCGATTAAAACAATGGTAACAGTAGAATCTTTCAAATACAATTCCCTTATCCGCCTCATAACATAATCAGGATCATCGCTATCAATAATATCTTGCTCCATTTCAACCCCAAGGGCTCTCGTTATAAAAACATCACGTTCATGATCAAAGGTATCCACAAATTCCTCAACCTCATCCTGATCAGCATGGTGATAAGAAATAAAAACCTTATGTCTCATTTGGAAAGCCTCCCTTATAGTTATTTTACACTAGGCAACAAATAATTAACAACAAGTTACATTATAAGAAATGATTGTTATTATTTAAACGCAGCGTAAAAATGCTTTATTAAAACTATTCCCGATTAGCTTTTTATGTCCACATAGAACCATTTTGTTGTAATCAACTGATTTTATCTAAACATGCCTACTTACATTCTTTTCAGCCTGGCGATTTCGATGAAGTCGTTGATTTCGCTGCTGTTTTCGATGATTTTTTTGTGGAGGTGTTTGGCAACGGTAAGGATGTCTTCGTAGTGTTTCTGCTGGTATGCCCGTGTAAAGCCATGGATAACAGCTTCTTTGCGGACCTCTTTTAGTTTTTTACCGCTGCGGGCATCTTTTAGAATAGCGTCAAAAGCTTTCTCTAAGTCTTTTTGGCGCTGCTCTTCTACGGCTTCCCTTTCTTTTTCCGTCATGGGGCGGCGGTAGCGGCCGTTTTCAAAGACAAAATTTTTATCTAACAGCTCTTTTAGTTCGGGAACCTGATCTTCAACTCCTGCCGTTATTTTACGAGAGGCGGTAAATATTTCGCTGTATTCTTTCGGTTCATCGAGATAATTGTAAAGCCAGGCGATAGCGGACTTCTCGTCACCGACAACCGCTATCTGCTGACCGGGCCTGATTCCCTTAAGGCCGTGCCTTTTCTTCCATTCTTCATATGTTAGAACTTGGTTACCGGTAAACCAGTAGCCATCTATCAATTTAAAATTATCCCGAAGCAAGGTATAAAACTGGCGGGCGTTGAGTTTTATTTCAAAACCTCTTTGCAGATAATGAGCAATAAGCTTTGAAAATAGCATTTGTTCTGTCCTGCCAATGTTTTGTTCCACAGGCAAATGTTTTAAAACATCTTTAACAAATTCAATTTCCAAACCTTCACCTGCTCTTTTTAGAAAATGTTTTTCAAATTCCTGTGTAGGCTTATATGCATTTATGACCAAGTCATTTTTTACAGATCCAGATGATGTCATTTGTTTAAATGTTCCTTGTTTCTTGTCCAAGATAGTTACTTGCGAAATGATAAAACCCACCTTAGATAGAGAACTTTGAATGGCATTCCAAACAGAAGCCTTTGAATTATGAAAAACTACCGTTATCCATCTATTTGGTTTCAGCTTATTATACATACCTTGGAAGCATAAAGTCATAAGATCCTTGTATTCTTGTAAACCTTTACCCTGGGCATCATTCATTATAGCTTCAGAATTACTGTTCGTATAAACCTTTAACCATGACTCCCACAAAAAATTTAACTCTGAATACATTAAATTGTTACCATATGGGGGGTCAACAAAAATATAATCAATAGAGTTGTTATTTATAAAGTCCAAATTAATAGTAGAGCTAGTTCCAAGTATAATAAGCCTCTTTTCACGTTTTAGTTTAAAAATACAAATTAAATCTTTAATTTTTCTTCTAAACAAAACGATTAAATTTCTCTCTGCAACAGAACTTGGAACATACAAAGCATTGGGCATTGCACCAGCAAGGTTTATGTTGCCTTTTTTGAAACCTATATTATGAAGTTTGCTACCTGTTTTAATAATAAAAGAAGTGAATACAAATAATAGTTGTTTGAAGAGCGGGTTATTTGCTAAATGATTAAGTAATGTGGCACTAACCCAAAGGTTTCTTACGTAAAAAAAATGATGCACATGCGTTATCCCATGCGAACGCTTAGGTTGTTCTGTATTATAACCCTCCGGCATCCGGTCGGTTGGAAACCAGTAAGGGATCACGCTTTCTTCAATCTTTTTTAGCAGGTCCAAATCAAACTGGTCCGGCTCTTTTTCATATCGCTTTCTGCCCACCGAATAATTAATCAATACCGGCACCTGCTTGGCCTGGGTGACTTCCTCGTTAATAGCCCGGTCGAAAAAGGTGACCCAGGCGCGTTCGCATTCACGCTTGGTGATCTCGGCCTTGCAGGTAGGACATGAGTAGCTTCTTTTTACCTTTCCGGCCTCCTGATCCACCGCCGCCTCCCAAAAGATATACTCGTTTTTACAGTAGGGGCAGATGAAGACGTCGGACCAGACAGTGTAGTTGATCCGGCCTTTGGTCTTGCCGTCGGTGTGCAGGGTCTCGTACATCCAGCCGCACTCTTCTTCAACCTCAGCCAGTATCCGCTTAGCTTCACGCTCGAACTCGTCTACATCTACGGGGGTGTTATAGTTGTAGGCGATAAAAGTAGCGGCCGGAGAAAGATCACAAAGGATAGCCCGGCGATTAAGAAGCCCGGCGGCAACCCCGGTCATACCGCTGCCGCAAAAGCCGTCGAAGACAATATCACCCTCTTCGGTATAGTGCTCAATAAACTTCATGATGGCCTTGTGAGGCACCTTGGTATGGTAAGAGTGCGCGTTGTAGATGGGGTCGTTTTTACCCTCGCTGACATCGCCGACAAAGGGCTCGCGATGGTAATGATCGGTTTCCGGATCATAAGGCTTCCCATAGTGTTCAATAAAGTCATTAAGATAAGGATTAGGGCAGGCAGTGTAGTAGGGCGGGTCAGAGAGGGCAAGGATATCTTCGTCTTTGCCCAAGGGGAAGCCCTCGACATGGCGGACCGAGTCGAGAAGCTCCTCCAGGGGACGGCAGTTTTGAGCGAATTCATCGGGTTTAATTTTAAGTTGTTTTCCCTTGGGGATAAACATTCTTTCCTGGTATCCTTCTGGCATGGGTTTTCTCCTTCCCGCGGGCAACACATGCGTCGCCCCAACATTCTTAAGATGAGAGAATTATCACCTGCCCGGGTTATATCCCCCTCCCCCCTCCTTAGGGGAAAGAGGACTTTATCGCTATTTCTCCGGGGTGCTGAGTTTAATGCGCACTTTATCCAGGTCGTGGCCGGCGATGAGCTGCTGCTTATATTCGTCCAAGCGGCGCTCTAAGGTATAGTAATCGATAACCTGGCCTCCGGAGAAGAGGCGTTCCAGAAGGTTTTCGGGGTCGAACTCTACCAGTTCGAGCTCCTTGAAGAGATTGTTTAAGGCGATAACCAGCTGCTCCGAGACCAGGCCCTCCAGTTTTCCTTTCTGGAGTACCTGCCGGACAAACGCTGCTTCATTTTCGTTAAGATATTGCAGGTTGTCCCGGTAGTTGTTCAACTCGATCAGGATATTTGCTTCCCACTCGGCGTAGATCTTTTTAACCTGGTTTTCCAGCTCGCTGATACGGGCATCGATACTTTTCCCCTTGAACTCCAGGGGAAACTGACAACGGGGACAGGTAACCCTGCTCTCTAAAAGTTCCACTCTAAAATCGGGGCAGCGCAGGGTGCTCAGGGCGGTGATATCGCTTTCTAGCTTGGTAAAGGGCAACTTGTTCACCAGGGCAATATGCTTGAGCAGCTGCAGGCTGGTATAGGTCTCGCCCTGAGTTAGATCAGTTAGGCGTTCCCAACTCACCGCGTCGCCGACGTAAGTCTGGTGGGCATGGTAGTAGGCGGCGCTGTATTTCTGCTTTATCTGCTGCAACTTGCCCAGGAGAGGGCTGAGCTGACCCGGCTCCATGAGCCGGCCGGTGTCGGAGAGGGCAGCGAAAGATTCCTCCAGCAGCCCTCTCAATCCCTCTACCTGAAAGATGCCGGGATAATCTTTCAGAATACGTTGCACCTCCAGAGCGTAGTCCACCGCGGCGCCAACCTGCTCGGAGAAATAGCGGTAAAAATCGTGGAGCTGCCGGAGCACCCGACAAGCCTCGCCAATGCTCCGGACCTGCTCATCAGTGTAGAGAATCTTTCGCAGATCGGCGGGCGTTTTCACCCGGGCGAATTCTTCCAGGGGCAGCGCAGCTACGATCTCATGCCGCTCTTTGAGCCCGTCAATATCGAGGATGGCGCCATGATGCAGAGAGATGCTCTCAAATTTCTGCCGGGCGTAGTCAAGCTGCTCTTGAAGCTCGAGGTAGCGGGTGCGAAATCCTTGGACCGCTTCGCCCCTTTTACCGGTAGCCCGCAGCTTACCGGTGATATCAGGGCTGATTTCTAAAGCGGTAAAAAGTTTGATCAGCGGCTCGGGGCTGATTTCCGACTCCAAAGCCAGGTAACGGATATTTTCGAAGGCTTCCAACCCCGTGCCAAAAAGATCGCGCACCTCGGAAGAAGAGATCACCTTGCCCCCGGCAGCGCGCAGCGAAATTTCTCCGTTGTAGGTAAGCATAACTATGACGAAGGCGGTCATCAGGTGATCATAGCCGTACGGTTCGCCGGAGAAGCGCTCCAACAGTTCGGTTACATCAACATTGGCGCCCTGATGGTCGCGGGCGATCTGGATGATTTCTTGGGTCACCGGCGAGCCAGCTGTGGAAAGATTGCCCTCTGCATCAATTAGCTCCAGGGCATTTAAAACCGACCGGGCGTTAGCAAAAAGGGCCTGGACACCGTTTTTCTGCAGCACTTCCCTGAGAGCGGCATTAAATTCGCCTTTGATATTATTCCGAGTGATCTGCTGGGTAAAGCGAGGGTGTTGCGGATAACGCTTGTTAAAGAGCTCCTCCAGCAGCAGGGGCTTGATCTCAGAGAAAAGCTCATCAAAATTAGTAAACTCCCGGCTGATCAGGGATTTTACAGATCTCATCCCCCTATCAGTATGCACCTGCCCCGTCTCCAGGTAGGCCTTCACCATTAACTCGACGAAGCGGGACCTCAGCTTAATGTAGCGGCTCTCCATGATACTGCGGTTGTAGTTTTCTTTGACCAGCAGCCTGGCGGCGGCCACCTGCTTCAGGATATTTATTGCCTCCGCATCGAGGCTGCCGTTGAAAAGAAGGCAGCTTTGAGAGGGGGTATAGCGTTTTTTTTCGCAGAAGGGAGAGAGAAAAACCAACTGGTAGTCGCCTACAAGGGCGGCAGTTTCGCCCTTGCCCGTCTCGTAGATAAAACGACCTTCTCGGAAAGAATACCGGCCGGGCCAGCGACAGCTATCAGGATAGCCGCCGCTCTCCTCCGCAGCAAGCCCAAGCTGCTCTTTCAGTACGGCGAGGATCTCGTCATCAAGAGCATTTTCCGGGAGGTTGCCGGCTTTACGGGCGATGACCTGGTCATAATCGATAGTCAGATCCAGATCCAGGTAGTAGTAGCCATCACTGCTGCGGTTGATGAACTGCCCGTCGGTGACCTGGCGCAAGTTGCTCAGCACCAGCTCGATCTCGTCGACAGCTTCAAGCATCTTGTTTTCGGGCAGAAGCAGCAGAGTATTGGCCAGCTCCTCGACGGTGGCCCCGTTGTTGGTGCTCTTGCCGTACAGCTTCAAGACCGCCAGGGCCTTGACCAGGTGGCGGGCCGTCTCCTGGTGGCGATGCTCCAGCAGGTCGATCTTACTGTCCAGCGTCTCCACGGCATTGACCACGGGGGCAACCCCTTCCAGATTTTTTACGGTATGCCGCGAGCAGATCTCATCGTAAATCAGGTCATAGGTGATCAGGTGAGGAAATTCCCGGTCGAGGATTTTACCTACCTCGTCAACCGTAAACTGGATAATACCCCTCTTCTCAAAGTATGGCAGCTCGTTGAAAATCTGAATGACATAAGGATGCAGCGGAAAAAGGCTGATATATTCATCCAGGCTGGAGCGCAGATTGGGAAAGTGGTGCAGATGCTCGCTGAAGAGCTTCTCCAGCTCAAGACGTTGTTCCGGAGTTTTGTTTAAAACCCGCCGGGAGATGACGCGTTTGATATCTTCACGCCTGATGGTAATTATCTCAAAGCGCTCGGCTACCCGGCCGATACTTTCGGCTTCATCCACATACTTGGGGTTGCTGAAGACATGCTCTTGCATGGCGCCGATAAACATGAAGTCGCAAGACTGGGCCACCTGGCCTAGAACGCGCATAAACTGCACGTCGCGGTTGATCTTCTCTTTGCTCTTCTGCTTAAGAAAGTCGGAGATCTCGTCGACAATCACCACCAGGCCCCGGGTGGGGTGATCCGCTTTAACCTGATCCAGAATGGTGAGAATGTTTTTCTTATGATCGGGCACCCCGGCTTCGGGCAACTGTATCTGAATGCCGTAGTTTTCGGCCAGCTGTATCTCGAGTTTGTCGTAAAAATAAGCGCTCAGCTCAACATCGTTGGGCTGAAGCTCCCAGTAGACCACGGCAAAGTCGCGGGTAAGCGCTTCAGCCGCCCGGCGCACCTTCTCATTCTGGATGGAGCGGCGCAGCTCTTTGTCAGCCAGGATTGAAATGATAAAGGCTAACAAGTGAGATTTACCGGAACCGTATCCGCCGATAATCTGCGCCGCATTGTGCGTGCTGTCATTAATGTTTTGGAGCAGGTTGACCAGGTGATCTTCCATGGTAGGGGTAATTACATACTTTTCGACCATGTTTTTCTTGTCTGTAAGGGCATCGATATCGATGACATCTTTAATTTTTTCAAAGTTAAGCAGCTCGCTAATTTTCTTAGACATCAATATCCTCCATTCGGATACAGATTAGCTCGCCAACATCCATTTCGGTATAGTCAGTGCGGCCGTGTTGGGAATAGACCAGGCGGTTGCCATAAAGCCGCCCCTCCATGATGACAATAATTTCCTTGTTCCGCGCACGGTATTTAAAGGCGCTGATCGGGTTCAACTTGCCGAAATCGGGCGAATAAAGAATATTGGCATTGTAAAAGATGACCTTGTTCGGCAGCGAAAGAACCCATTTCTTGATCTCGTCCGCTATTCTCAATTTAATTTTATCCATCGGCACATTACTCATTAACCGCAAGGCGTTGCGGTTAACATTGAAGGCTTCCCATCCCTCATCCTTGAGTGGATCGATAATCTTGTGATGGTTATTGCTGTTGTCTACAATAACCAGTAGTTTATAGTGGTTGGCGCGGTTCTGTTCTAGCAATTTCGAAAGTTCCAACGGGCGGTCTCCTTTCAGGCATTATCTTTCAACATATAACACCAATAAAGCCCTTCTCTTCCAAATCGGAACAACATCTTCGATGTAACCTGCCTTAAAGTAGGACCGAGCTTTAAAAGTGAAATATTGAAAAAAAATCAGGCCGGCTAGCCTTTGCTTGGTCAAGCGAGGATGTTCCGGCCCCTTCTGGAACATTATTAAATAAAGCGATAGCCGGTTGCATAGGGACGCCATCCAGGTGATGGTATAAGGAAACATTCAACATATTGATGTAAATTCCTTCATTAGACAGATAAACTACTGCCGGCTTCTCTGAGCACAACTAAAAACTGGAACAATGAATCACCCGCCAGTCTTACTCTTATCTCGCTTAATGATTAAACCCTTTCCAGGTGGCAAAACCCGCTAGAAAGCCCCGAAGAGAGAGACACCGTCGATCTGCTCTTCGTAGGCGCGGCCCTGGTGGACAAGCAGATCCAGGTTAACCAGGATCTCGTTTACGGCTAAAATGATGTCGAGGCCTTGCAGCCGCCCCTTGAAAAAGGCCTGCGCCAGCTGGTAAGGATCCTGCGGACCGGTAGATTTAAGAAGCGCGTAGATCTCTTCCAGGCGCTGCTGGTAGAAGGCAATGCGTGAATTGATCAACTCTGGCGGGTTTTCAATCCGGGGACCATGCCCGGGAAAAACCAAGTTAATCTCCATTGATGCCAGCTGCTGCAGGCTGTCGAGCATCTGGCTCAGGCTTAAACTGCGTTTTACTCCCGCCGGGGTATTGACAGGTTCCGCTAATGGATTAGTGGTGATCGAGGGCAATACAATATCACCAGACAATAGAAGCTCTTTCTCGGGCCAGTAAAACACGGTGTGCCCGCTGCTGTGCCCAGGCAAGTGCAGTGACTGTAGATAAAAATGTTCAAATTCCAGGCTTATATTGCCATCGAAAGTAGTGATCTCTTCGATGGGCTCACTGTAACGGTTCATCATCTGATCAATCTGGCTGAAGTTATTCATAAGGCCAGGTGGAATACCGGTATTGTGCAAATAGATTTCATTTGCCGGCTCGCCAGACAGTGTAATTTTGGAAAGATCCTCTTCGTGAATTAAGATCTCTGCACCGCTCCGCCGCTGCAGCTCACCGGCGGCGCCAAAATGATCGACATGACCATGCGTGAGCAAAACCCGTTTAATCGATTGAAAATCAATGCCGCGGTCCGCCAGTGCCCGCTCTAGAATCGCCAGAGAGCGGCTGCTTTTCATGCCGGGGTCGACCAGGGTTAACGGATCGTCTTCAATTAAATAAGCGTTGACCGATTCCGGCGAAGGGAACGGCAAAGGCAGGCTAATCGGGACGATCGGTAAATTGTTGTCCATAGGAGCCTCCCAGGTTGCTTTTTACTATAGTTATACCACTTATGCCCTGTTAATCCAACCACCCTGTTTTATGTAAATTAGACCCGGAACGCTGGCGTTCTAGAGAGCCATTCTCAAGCTTTAACTTCAGCAGAAGAAAATAACAAGTAACAACTACCCAAGCTAAAGGGCACGCCCGCTGATATCTGGATTTATATTTTCTGCATAGGCCTTATAAGCTTCTTTCCATTTGACGATGTCTCCAAAGCTTTTTGTGCAAATATTTGACGGAACTCCTCTTTTTCACCAAGCCCGTGCATATGAACTTCTACCTCGAAACCTTCTTTTTCAAGGATTGTTTTCCACGAATCTTCTTCACCCGCCATATCATTTCTCGCATGGTCTCCAGCTACCAGCATGAATGGCATCAGCTTGATTTTTTTAGTCTCTTTTCTTTTAAGCTTACCCAGAACATTTTCCAGCGATGGAGCTCCTTCTACATTGGCAATATAAGCATTCAAGCCTGATTCGTCTATAAAGCTCTGCAGACAGTAATAACAGGCATTGCTGAAATGATCGGTCCCATGTCCCATGAGGATGCATGCTGTCTCGTCATCCCTTAAGGTAAGCTGTGTTTTTAAGGCCTCCACCACCACCGGATAATCTTTGTTATTGTAAAGAAGAGGCTCTCCAAGCAACAAGCTTTTAAAAGTCCTCCTTCTCGTAAACTCCATAACAACATCTTTAATCTTATGGTACTCATACCCTGGGAGTATGTGTAAAGGTTGAACTACAACATGGGTAAACCCTTCGTTTTTCAACCTTTCAAGTGCTTTTTGAGGATTATCGATGATAACCTTATCCCTTTTTGCCAGCTTTTTGATAATAAAATTTGAGGTAAACGCCCGGCGAAGTTCAAAACCTGGTAAAGCTTCATGGATTCTATTTTCGGTAGCCTCGATGCAACTATTCAACGTATCAAGGTGACTGGTTCCGAAGCTTACAACAAGAACAGCATTTTTCTCCAATTAAATACATCCTTCCCTTTCTAATTAATTTTTAATATACAGCCAACGCTTCACTATTCGGCAAAAATGGTTGATTCAAAGCAGAAACAACTTATATTTAAACAAACCAGCGGATTTTTGACGATACCCCTTCGGCCATTTCAAAGCCTAAGAGCAGGGCGTAAAATGCTTCCTGCTGATATTTCTCAAAGCTGCTCCTCTATAGTCCCCTCCAGTTCCAGGTAGGCCTCACGCAGTTTTCCCAATTCTTCTTCAGTGGCCTCCCAATAACCCCGCTTGTAAGCTTCGAACAGCCTGCTGATAATTTCGGCAGTAGCCTGGCAGTTATTTTCTTCCAAGCGCTTTCTCATCTTTTCATCAAAGATATAGCGCTCGGCAATATCGCTCCAGATCCAGTTATCCACCTGGTTGGTAGTAGCCGCTAACCCCACCATGTTTTCCACGCGGTCAGCTATATGCTGCGCTCCGTGGTAGTCATGATTCAGCAAGCCGCCTATCCATTTCGGGTTGAGGAGGCGTGTTCTTGCTCCCCTGCGAATAGCTGCTCCCACATCTTCAGTGATGACCACCTCCTGGGTGGTATCACTGAACAGCATTTCCGGCTTCTTTCCGCCGGCAACCTCAACTGATTTGGCCAACCCGCCGAAGTATTCATAATAGTGATCAAGATCAATAATCTCATAGTCATGGGAACTGCGCACCTGAGAGATCACCTCTACCCCGGCAAGCTGCCTGCGAAAGAGCTTATCCATCCTTCTCGCCCGCACACCCCTGGTATATAGGTAATCCATGCTATCAAAATAGGCATCTGCTAACTGCGCTTCTTCTGTCCAGTTCTGGGTTTCCACAAGCCCCCGTACTTTTGTTCCATACTCACCCGCAGGAGGGCCAAATATCCGCGCACTGGCAATATTCCAGGCAGCCTCAACACCAGCCATTTTATCCTTTAAGTCTTTAAAGAGGGCGAGTGAATTCTCTTTAACATAGTTCATTTCCACCGGCTCATCCAGCTCAGCTACGAGGTGAAAGGCATCATCGAGCAGTTCCATTACATTGGGAAAAAGGTCGCGGAAAAACCCGCACATATTGACAACCACATCGATGCGCGGCCGCCCCAATTCCTCCAGGGGGATAACCTCTAGTTGGAGATTCCAGACACTTTTTTTCCGCACCACTCTGAACCCAAGATAGCGCAGGATTTGGCCAATTGTTTCGCCCTGAGTCTTGGATGTTTCGAACCCCCATAGGATAATGGCCGTACTCTTCGGGTAACAACGGTGTTTTTTATAGTAGTGAGAGATGGTGTTCTCAGCTATTTCCGCACCCCGTGTATAAGCCGCCTCAGTAGGAACCATGCGGGGATCGAACTGGTAGGTATTGCGCCCGGTAGGCAGCACATCCGGAGTACGGATGGGGTCCCCTCCGATGTTGGGTTTGATATATTCGCCATTTAACCCCTCCAGGAGGGTTGATATCTCCTCATTCCGCTGCAACTCCTGAGCAACCTGATGCCCGTATTCCAGAGTTGATTTAATCTCAGGACAGATATCTCCGGCATCCTGCCAACCAGACACAGCCTCCTCGATTGATGAACCAAATGACCGGCTCACCAATTCCCTTGCTCTGGCATCGATCTCTTCCAACAGTCCGGCATATGACCTGCCGTTAACTACCATGGCAGGATTACGGACAGCCTCATCGTAATCGCTCCCTTCCACCTGGCAGAGCAGACGGTTGAGTGACTGTACTTCTCCGCGGTCATACCGCAAAATAAAGGCAACAAAATCGATCACCTCATCGATGCTGTAGTCTTCATCCAGGATATGCAGGCCCTTGGGAATAATCGACCTTTTGATGCGGAAAACCTGATTGTGAATTTCATCGATATCAGTGCCGGTAAATTTAGCCGCAGCAGCCTTTTCGAGGATGGCATTTTTCACCCTTTCACTGCGCAATGGATCCTGGATCTGAGCTTCATGGTATTCACCGATCAACATCTCCAACTCAGCCAAATCCTCATACAGTTCAGAAGTTGTCACAGGGGGAGAGTTATAATTGACCAGCACAGCCTGGCTTCTTCTTTTGGCAATCACCGCTTCAGAGGGGTTGGCCACATGGTAAATGTAGAGATGCGGCATGCTGCCGATCAATTGATCAGGATAACAATCACCTGACATCCCTACCTCTTTACCTTTGGTAAACTCCAGGGTGCCGTGTGTTCCCACATGAACACAAACATCAGCCATCCACACCTCTTCCAACCACTTATAATAGGCAAGGTACTGGTAGTGAGGGGATATGGATTTGTCGTGATAGGCCTTCTCCGGTTTTTCATGGAGACCTCGCGATGGCTGCAGACCAATAAAAACATTACCGAAAACAACACCGGGCAGTATGATATCATCTTTACTAGTCATCACCTCACCCGGCGGCTCACCCCATTCCTCGAGCATCTCCTTGCGGTGAGGCAGGTCGCGGAACCAGGGGTCATAGACGTCTTTGCCCAAAGTGACCGCGCTGCTGACTGTCAGCTCCCCGGGGAGCCACTTTCCGGAGTTTACAATACCCTGTTCCAGAAAAAGCTGATGCAGCTTTCCCTCCGGTAAATCACCGGTGTTATAGCCCGCCTCCCTCAATTCCCCCAGCAGCTTTTTCATGCTGGCAAACACATCGAGGTAAGCCGCCCCCCCGATATTGTCCTCACCTGGTGGATAATTGTAGAGGATAAAGGCCACCTTTTTCTCCACATTGGGCTTATTCCTCAAGCGCAGCCAGCTTAATACCCTCCTGGCGATCTTATCCACCCGCTCCTCTATAGGAGCGGCACCCTGCATATCCACACCGCGCACCTCATCATATCCATGACTCTGCAGACCGCTGATGGGAATAGGTTCAATACACCCATCCAGTTCCGGCAAGATTACATTAATAATTACCTCATTGGGCATCAGTGACTCCTCTTCCCTCCAATCACTGATTTTTTTTCTATTCATGGGCACCGGGTGAAAAACGGGAACATTGAGTTTTTTCAAATCAGCGATGGTGCCGCCCGGATCCCCCCCACGGGGACCCACATTCAATCTGAAAGATGACATATTGACCAGCGCATCTACCAAAGGCTTATCTTTATAGTAGAAAAAACCCTTCAGCTTGTCGAATCTCTGGTTGGAAGCCGTATAAAAGAAAGTTTGAATCACATTGCATTCAGCTGCCAATCTATTAAAGAGAGCCCTGGCACCCGCTTGAGAAGCTTCACCATACCTGCCCATGTACATAATAATTCCTACCGTTGGCTTTATTTCATCAAGGGGATATGCAGCCAAATAATCTTTTAAAGAATCAAAAACTTTTTCATCTTCAGGATGATAAATCCCCACATCCGGCAGCTCCTGAGGGGGATCCGGCTCAGGAACACTTAAGCCCTTACAGTTTCCTGCCAGCAGCAAAAAGAGATTCTTTAAGTTCTCACGCCCGCCGTTGTTCCAGTAATTGAACGCCAGAACCCAGTTTTGGGCATCCCTTTGTTTATCCGGTGGCAGAAAAGCGACCAGCATGCCCAACATCTTTGAGATATCCATCATCTGGGACATCATCTGGGACTTTTGATCAGGCTCCCCCTGTGACTGTTTCATCATCATTTTTTTTACAGAAGCAATCGAATCATCGAGAGAAAAAGATCCCATCCTTGCTGTTTGCATAATCACAGGAGGCATATAGCCTGTGGGGATCACCGCATTATCAGTTTCTGCCAGAACGGTGCAGATGAAATCAGTTAACCCCTCTTGAGCGCCCATCAGATCCAGCAAAACAAAGTCAGCTGACTTCAAATCCTTGCTTAAATCTCTGCGGTCAACCGCCAATTCTCCACTCTCATGCAGTGAATAAAGCTCAATATCAACATGCAACCTGTATTTCTGCTCCAGTTCCGCTGACAGATCAGCCATCAGCAAATCAAGTGGGGCTACAGATGCCATCACCACTTTGAATTTATCCATTGAACTCAGCCCTCCAATTTTTCATTGAATCTAATCCCTCACCCGAGAGCATGATGCCCTTCAGATGCCTGCACATCTGCTTTCTTAATTGGAATGTACTCCCTCACCCTGCAGCAGGTCACGCAGTCCGTCACCCAACAGGTTAAAAGCCAATGCCGCAATCATGATGGCCAATCCGGGACAGGTAGCAAGATGAGGAGCAACCCTCAGATAATCCTTCCCCTGATTGAGCATCAGACCCCATTCCGGGAAGGAACCCTGCACCCCCAAACCCAAAAAACTCAAGCCTGCAGCCATCAAAATAACACCAGCCATATCCATACTGGATAAAACAACAATTTGACCGAGGCAGTTGGGCAGGATGTGTTTAAACAGGATATGAATATTCCCAAAGCGCAAACACCGAGCGCTTTCAATAAACTCCCTTTCTTTCAAAGAGAGCACCATGCCTCGCACAAAGCGGGCATAGCTTACCCAGCCCAGGATCGTCAAGGCAATGATCATGTTGAGCAAACCTGGGCCAAGGATACCTGCCACCGCCAGGGTTAGAATAGCGCCGGGGAAAGCCAGCAGAATGTCGATGATGCCCATAATAATCGAATCAATAATCTTATGGCCAAAACCGCTGATCAATCCTACCAGAGTGCCGATTAGGGTATTAATAGAAACTACTGCAACCCCGATCAATAAGGATACCCGCGTTCCCAGAATCAATCTGGAAAAAATACAGCGGCCAAGATCATCTGTTCCCATCAAATAGGTCTTGGATGGGCTCATAAACCGGTTATCTAAATCCTGTGCAAAAGGGTCATGTAGTGTTAGATAAGGCGCAAAAAATGCGGTTAGTACTAAAATAACCAGCAGCACTGCTGGAATAATCAAATTATATTTTTTCAAGAGCGATCACCATTTCCTCCAGAATTGACCAAATGACAGGCAACATCATGTTCAGGTCCCACCCGAATTAACTCAGGTTCTTTTTGGCGGCATATTTCAACAACCTGATCACAGATGCTGCAGTAGATACAGCCCCTATCTGCACCGCTGTCATGGCTTTGTGGTTCAAGAAAAGTCTCTTCCCTGGCTGCAGCCAAAAAAAGGCGGGTATAGGGATGAAGTGCATTGTTGGTTATCTCCTCAGTACTCCCTATCTCCACCAACCTGCCGCTGTACATAATGCCGATTCTTTGAGCCAGGGCAGCAACAACAGGCAAATCATGGCTGATGAAAAGTATTGCAACCCCTTTTTGTTCATGGATTCTTTTGAACAAATGCATGATCTGCGCTTGTATGGTGAGATCCAGCATTGTGGTGGGTTCATCAGCCACAATTATATTGGGATTGAGCAATAAAACCCTGGCTATAGCAAGCCTCTGTAGCTGACCCCCGCTGAACTGGCCGGGATATTTACTTAAGCTATCTTCATCCACGTTGACCAGCTCAAGAATCTCTTTGATCCGGAGGCTCATCTCCTCTTTATCCTTGAGTAATCGATGATAATCAAGCGGTTCTGAAAGGGAATAGCCTATTTTATGCCTGGGATTAAAAACACCATATGGATTTTGGCTGATCCCCTGTACAGCCAAACGCTCTTTTGGGGATAAATCTGTCCACTGCTTCCCCTCCCAGAGTACCTCCCCTGAGGAAGGAGGCAGCAGTCCCAAAGCAATCTTGCCCAGGGTAGATTTGCCGGAGCCGCTTTCCCCCATCAACCCGAATATTTCTTTACTTCGAATCTCCAAGGAAACTCTTTTGACCGCCTCCAATTTTCCCTTTCTCAACAATCCTTGCCGGAATACCTTAGTCACCTCATAGAATTCAAGCAACAGCATCACACCTCACCCAATGGTCAGGAGCAACTTGATGCAGACCAGGTCTGCGCTCCAGACAGCTGTTGCGGAAGAGTTGACAATAGGCGGCATACGAACACCCTGTAACAGGAAAACGTGAAAGTTCCCCATTAATTTGACTGGGCACCTGCAGCCCTTTTTCAGGCGCAGCAGCCAGCAAAGCCTTCGAATACGGGTGCATGCTGTTTTCATATAAATGAGCAGCCGGCAGTTTCTCCATCATTTCACCCTTATAGATGAGAGTAATGGTCTCACATAAAAAAGCCGCGGCCTTGATGTCATGGGTGATCAACATCAAACTTTGCCGGTTTTGTTCCACCAGTTGCTGCAGCAAATTAAGAATGCCCATGCGGCGAATAGGGTCCAGCCCCTTAGTAGGTTCATCGGCAATGATTAATGAGGGTGATTGGGAGAGACCCATTGCCAGCAGAACCCTTTGTTTCATTCCCCCACTTAACTGGTGAGAAAAACTGCCCGGTATCGACTCCGGCCTGGGCAGTCGCACCCTTCTGAGCAGTTCCAATATCCTCCCCTGGCGCTGTTCCGGGGCGACATTTGCTTCGCTCTGCAGGTCTTCCATTTGTTCTCCGATAGTAAAGACAGGGTTGATGGAATTGAACACATTTTGCGGAATCAGCACAATTTCCTTGCCTCGCAGCTCATTCACTGTTTCCGGTTTCACCTGGCTGCCTTTAAAATAAATTGCACCATGAACCTTTGCATTAGTGCCCAGCAGACCCATGATCGTATTGGCAATCGTACTCTTTCCCGCACCGGATTCCCCGATAATAGCCAGCTTTTCTCCCTCACCAAGAGTTAACCCCAGGTCACGGACAGCAAGTACCCTCCAACCGTTTAAACCATATGTTACAGAAAGATTATGTATTTCCAAGAGATTAGACATCGTTATCTCTCCTCCGCCCAGCTGATCCGAGGGTCTAACCAGGAATAAACCAGATCAACCCCGGTATTGATCAAAATGAAACATACTGCTATAAAGAGGACACACCCCTGGATTACCGGAAAATCTCTTGTGTAAATTGCTTCTAAAATGAGTTTCCCCAGGCCAGGCCAGCCAAAAATACTTTCAATAATCACTGTGCCGCTGAGCAGAAAACCCATCTGCAGTGCAACAACAGTTAGCACCGGAATCATGGCATTTTTTAAGGCGTATTTAAACAAAACCTTGTTCTCCCTGATGCCGTTTGCCCTGGCTGTATTAAGGTAATCCTGCTGTAAAACCTCAAGCAGGCTGGCTCTGAGCATCCTGGTGGTTAAGCCGGCCATACCCAACCCCAGAGCTATTGATGGCATAATCAAATTAGAGAAGCTGCCATATCCGCTGACCGGCAGTAATTTCAGCTGTAGTGCGAAAAAAATGATCATCAGATAGCTCAGCCAAAAACCGGGTATGGACACTCCCAAGATGGCAAAGAAACGCAAACCCAGATCCAGCCAGGTATCCTTATACAAAGCAGAAATGACCCCTGCGGGAACAGCAATCAGCAAAGAGAACAGCAAGCTGGTGCAGGCCAGAAGAATTGTCGCCGGAAACCGAGACCAAATCAGAGAAAGCACCGGTTGCCGATTGATCAAGGAGTACCCAAAATCCAGATTGAAAATATGCCGCAGCCACCTCCAGTACTGAACTGCCAACGGCTGATCCAGCCCCTCTATGCTGCGTACCATCTCAACTTCACGGGTTCCTACTCCATGACCGAATCTGGCCTGAGCTACCATCTCTGCGGGGTCCCCTGGCACTAAAAACACCAACATAAAAGTAATGAAACTGATCCCTACCAGGGCTGCGGCGGCTGCTGAGAGCCGCCGCAGCATATATGAGCCCAATCTATTTCCCCCCGGTGGTTATTTACTTAATTTTGCTTTCCAGATGTGTCGCAAAAAGTTACACTCTTCTTCCAATGATGGTTCAAGGTTCTGCAGTTTGGCTGTATAGGCATAGCTCTTGTTCTTGTTAAAATAGAGCAGAACTAGATGATCATTCAGAATCTTCTCCTGGATCTTCTTACTCATCTTCTTTTGCTCATCAGTATTGGCAGCGTTATTATACTGATCGATCATCTGGTCCAGCTCTTTGTCATTCCCCACACTGTACCGACCCTTAGTGTGATAATCAGTTTTGAAGTCTAAAGAGGAAGCACCAATTCCCGGGCTGGAAATCAATTCGTAATCCTTTTTAGCCAGGGATGCAAAGAGTGCACCGCCCTCAACCTGAGTTACCTTAAGATTTATACCGACACCTTTCAACTGTTCCTCCAATATACTAGCAATCTGTTCCATTTCTGGATTTGATGCAATATAAATCAAACTTACCTCAAGAGGCTTGCCATTCTTCTGCAGCATTCCATCAGTGCCCTTGGTCCAACCAGCCTCTGCCAGCAGTTCTTGTGCACCAGCAGGATCATATTTGTGGTTGCTCTTTAAGCCCTCCACATAAAATGGAGAAGCAGGGGCCACCGGAGTCGTCAATATGG
>LSQX01367567.1_pt1 | contig 22280 bp, 20 predicted proteins | sample 654561 | NCBI WGS metagenome assembly LSQX01 (sample SAMN04489861, study PRJNA283612) | anaerobic digester metagenome | isolation source: 4 biogas reactors fed with cattle manure at either 37C or 55C with and... | place: Denmark: Kongens Lyngby | collected 2014
TCATCCATGAGGTTGACGCAGACCACCAGATTGCTTGTTATCTCGATTGTTTGCAAAACAAGATTCAGGTTTCTTTCAAGACATGTAGAGTCGCAGACAACGATGACCGCGTCGGGGTCGCCGAAGCATATAAAATCCCGCGCTACTTCCTCTTCTGCCGAATGAGCCATAAGCGAATATGTGCCCGGGATATCAACCAAAATATAGCTGTTGCTTTTGTATGTACAGTAACCTTGTGCGTTTGTGACCGTTTTTCCTGGCCAGTTTCCGGTATGCTGATTAAGTCCCGTCAGATTATTGAATACGGTGCTTTTGCCTACGTTCGGGTTTCCCGCCAAAGCGACTACTTTATCATGCGGTGTTTGTTTCTTTATTATAAGACCGGAATCAACCGCCTTGATTCCGATCGAATTATTTGTTAAGCCCATGACCGACCCCTCAAAGCAAATTTAGGATAAGGAAACTTATTTTCCTGATGCCATAATATGGTCTCAATTCATATCGTGTTACATAAAACATCTTATTATGGGTGTAAAGCGATATAGCATTACATCCTAAAACTGGAAGTTAAAGTAACAATAATTCCCGATTGTATTGAACATTTCAGGGGAGTATGCTATACTTTTCTATATTAGTTGTTATTGTCTGTTTATTCGCTATTTTATAGCCGGGGTGATTATAATGAGATGTCCGTTTTGCGGTCATACGGAAAGCAAGGTTATTGATTCCCGCCCGACAGATGAAGGCTCGCGCATACGCCGACGCCGGGAATGCCTGCTTTGCGCCAAGCGATTCACCACCTATGAGATTGTTGAAAATTTACCGATTGTTGTGGTAAAAAAGGATAAATCGAGGGAATCATTTGATAGGAGCAAGCTGTTTAACGGGATGCTTCGTGCATGCGAAAAACGTCCCGTTTCGATACAAACGCTTGAAAAGGCCGTGGATGAAATTGAAGCAAGTCTGCAAAACTCCCTTGACCGCGAGGTGACCTCATTGCGTGTTGGAGAGTATGCGATGGAAAAACTGAAAGAGATTGATGAAGTCGCCTATGTGCGTTTTGCATCGGTTTACAGACAGTTTAAGGACATTACCAGCTTCAGGGATGAAATTAACAAACTCCTTTCCAAATAGTAATTGACTTGCGAAAAAGCCGGCAGTGATGCCGGCTTTTTCGCTGCTTGCGGGAACGAGGCATAGCTTGCGGTATTTTGAATCCGGCATATTAACATATATGAATATAAATCTAAATCCTTACAAAGAATAATCCAAAGAATATCTTGGAAGGATGAAGAAAATTGATTACAAAGGCGACTGAACAGGTTTTCTGGACAGCGGTTAATCAAGTACCGGTTCAATATCCGTGGCTTAATGAGAATCTGGATTGCGAGATTGCTATAATAGGCGGAGGAATCACGGCAGCCCTTTGCGCGCTTCGTTTTTCGCAGGCGGGCTATGATACGGTTATGCTCGGAGCGTCTCCGATTGGGTTCGGAGGAACAGCATCGTCCAGCGGGATGATGAGTGTCGACGGAGAACAGAGTATAACGACGCTTGTCGAAAAAATCGGCGCGGACAGGGCAATGATGGCTGTCGAGCTGATGACCCAAGCAATTAATAATATCGAACAGCTTTGCAACGAATTTGAGGAAGACTGCGGTTTCAGGCGAATGGACAGTCTGAGGTTTGCCGAGGATATTAAGGGCGGTGAAACACTGCGCCGCGAATACTCGTTAAGGCTGCATAACGGTATTAACGCCCAGCTTTTAACTTCATGGAATTATTCCGAGCAATTCACCTTTCCTATGGAGGCGGGGATATATTCACAAGGTATTGGTGCACAGATTGATCCTTATCGCTTTGTCCACGCGGTTACATCTGCCGCCGTGAAACAGGGGGTCAGGGTATATGAAAACACAGCCGTCATCGAAATTGATAAAGGGGAGAGCGGACATGTAACCTTGAATTGTGAAAGAGAGCGCTATGTGAATTGCAAATATGTCGTTGTAGCCGCCGGTATTGGAACCGAGCAGTTAAGCGGGGGATTGGACCGCTCGGCAACAATATGTACGATTGTTACCGAACCGGTATCCGAATTTTCCGGATGGCGCGGACCGTGTCTTATATACAGCGAGGGCGCTCCCACAATTTTTTTAACTGTAACACCCGATAGCAGGATATTGATGGGGGGGCTTTCCGTATCGTCAATTCTTGAGAATACCTATGTGTCAAAGGTGCTGGATTTAATCCCCATAACCGAGAAGAAATATGAACAGCTCGAAAAAAGGCTTCGCAAAATGTTTCCGGCTATCAGGGATATAACGGTGGAATATGTTTATTCATCGAAAAACGGACGAACCGATGATGGCCTTCCTGTTTTGGGACGAAAACCCGAGGATGACCGAATAGCCTATGCGTTATGCTGCGGTAATGACGGTATTTTATATTCTGAAATTGCAAGCCGTCTCCTGCTTGAGCAGTATCAAGGAAAGGCGAACCAGCAGCTTGGTCTGTTTTCTCCCGGTCGCGAATGGCGCATACGTCATTGATTAATTATTAAACGTAATTCGCTGAGGTTGTGATTCTATCACGGCCTCTTTTCCTATTGTGAAATCCTAGCAAAAGGAAATCCGAGGAATCTTCTATTGCATTTTTTACCTGTTACAATTAAAATAGATATAACATGGATACAAACGGCATTGAAGGGATGGACGTATAATGACGAATAATCTGATTTCTTTGATCTCTGAAAAGCAGTTATCATTTTCCAAAGGGCAGAGGCTAATCGCTAATTATATAATAGAAAACTATGATAAAGCGGCTTTTATGACGGCGTTTCGGCTGGGACAGACCGTCGGGGTCAGTGAATCAACCGTCGTTCGTTTTGCCGCTGAGCTTGGATTTGAAGGATATCCCCAGCTTCAAAAAGCAATGCAGGAGCTTGTCCGAAGCAAGCTGAATTCTGTTCAGCGTATTGAGGTAACACGGGCTCATATGAAGGACAATGAGGTGCTTGATAATGTAATCTCCTGCGATATTGCAAATATACGCCAGACGCTTGAAGAGATACCTCACGATGTTTTTTACAATGCGGTGGATGATATTGTAACCGCCCGACGTGTGTATATTTTCGGAGCAGGAAGCTGCCGTTCGCTTGCGATGTTTACTGCATATTACCTAAAAATGCTGATGATTGATGTACAACTTATCTATACGTCCAGCGAGACCGAAATCTTTGAAGATATGCTACATATCAATTCGCAGGATGTAGCTATCGGAATCAGTTTTCCCCGTTATTCCAGCAAATCTGTAAAGGCAATGCACTTTGCATATACCAGAAACGCCAAGGTTGTGGCGATAACCGACAGCAAGATGTCTCCTATTGCGGAATATGCCACGCATTTGCTTCTGGCTCACAGCGATATGGCAACGATTGTTGACTCACTTGTGGCGCCTCTCAGCATAATTAATGCAATAATTGTTGCGATATCTTTAAAGAAAAAGGAGATTATAACCAACAGGCTGATTGAGCTGGAGAAGATTTGGGAAGAGCATGATGTCTACCAGAAGCTTCCCGAGGCATAATGCTGTTATGATGCGAACACTTGAAAGGGTTTGATACCATTACCACTAATGATAGGAAAAGCGTACTAATCGTGGGGGGCGGAGCCGCAGGTCTGATGGCGGCGGGAACCGCGGCCGGACGCGGGTTGCACGTCACCATTCTTGAACGTAACCGGCGTATGGCGCGTAAACTGATGATAACCGGAAAAGGGCGCTGTAATCTAACAAATAACTGCAGCATTGACGAGTTTATATCAAACGTACCGGAAAATGGCCGTTTCTTATACAGCGCACTCAGCGCTTTTACCCCACAGGACCTCATAGAATTTTTTAAGGAAATGGGATTGCCTCTTAAAACAGAACGCGGCAACCGGGTGTTTCCGATATCCGACAAAGCACGTGACGTTGTTGACGTCCTGGTGTTGTTTGCAAAGAAAAACGGCTGTCATTTCAAGACAGTTCGTGCGGTATCTTTGGTAATTGAAGACGGAAGCTGCAACGGTGTTATACTTGAGAGTGGCGACAAAATCATGGCGGATACCGTTGTTGTCTGCACCGGAGGGCTGTCTTACCCTTTGACAGGCTCGTCGGGTGACGGGTATTCCTTTGCCGAACAGGCGGGTCATACGGTAACTCCGAGGCGTCCCTCGCTGGTTCCGCTTGAATCTGACGATATATGGTGCAGAGATGTTCAGGGGCTGTCTTTGCGCAACTGCGCCGTCAAGGTTGAGGATACCCTTACAGGCAAGATTGTTTTTAAGGATTTCGGAGAAATGCTGTTTACCCACTTTGGGGTCTCGGGGCCGATGGTGCTCAGTGCGAGTGCGCATATGCGGGAAATGCATCCGGGGCGTTACCGCCTGCTGGTTGACCTGAAACCCGCGCTGACCTTCGAGCAGCTTGATGCCAGACTTGTAAGGGATTTTGCGGAAAACAAAAACCGCGATTTTTCAAATTCTCTCGGGGCTCTTTTGCCGCGTTCCCTTTGTCCTGTTGTGGTTTCACTTTCGGGTATTCATCCGCAGACAAAATGCAATTCGATAACAAAAGAGCAGCGACGAATGCTCGGAGAACTGCTTAAAGCGCTTCCGGTGAATATATCGGGATTCCGGCCGATAGAGGAAGCGATTATTACCTCGGGCGGTGTCAAGGTCTCTGAAATCGATGCGAGAACAATGCAGTCTAAGCTTATAAAAGGCCTGTATTTTGCGGGAGAGGTTCTTGATGTGGATGCTTATACCGGCGGGTTTAACCTACAGATTGCCTTTTCAACCGGTGTAGCCGCCGGAAGACATATTTTAGAGTGAAATTTTATATTTGAAAGGATTGGCACATAGTATGAATAAACCATTTTCAATAGCCCTGGACGGTCCTTCCGGCGCAGGGAAAAGCAGTGTCGCCAAGAGGGTTGCAATGGAGCTGGGATTTTTGTATGTCGATACCGGAGCGCTTTACCGAGCCATTGGATATGAGGTTCTAAAACGCGGCGGCAAGCCGAACGATCAGGCGTTTGTTGAGGATATGCTTCCTGAGATTAATATCGAACTTAAGCACATTGATTCCTCCCAGCGCGTATTTGTTAATAACGAGGATGTTACGGAATTAATCAGAACGCCCGAGGTGTCGATGGCTGCCTCTGCAGTATCTGCCATTCCTGCTGTTCGCAGGTTCCTGTTTGAGCTGCAAAGGGAAACCGCGAGAAAAAATAATGTTATTATGGACGGACGGGATATCGGAACGGTAGTTTTGCCGGATGCGGACTTGAAGGTCTTTTTGACCGCCTCGGCTGAAGAAAGGGCAAGAAGAAGATATGACGAGCTTATACAAAAGGGTATTGAAACCTCATACGAGGATGTCCTTGCCGATATGAAGAAGCGCGATTATGACGATTCCCACCGGGAAACAGCCCCGCTAAAGGCGGCTGATGATGCAATCTTTGTGGATACGACCGGCCATACGCTTGAACAGTCTGTCATTACTATAAAAAAACTGATTGAAGATAAGATTAATCCGGAAAGGCACGGTTCTTGAATATGGGATTAGGTCGTTTTTTATTATGGCTGGTTCGACCGTTGTTTTATCTTCTTTTCCCGTATAAAATCAGTGGGCTTGAGAATTTGCCCGAGCAGGATGGAAAGCCCTTGATACTTTGTTCGAATCATATCTCGAATATTGACCCGGTATTTCTCCTGATGGGGTTTAAGAACCGTCCAATCTATTATATGGCAAAAGCCGAATTGTTCAAAGGACCGATTGCGACATGGTTTTTTTCGAATGTATTCGGTGCCTTTCCGGTAAACCGCGGGAAAGGAGACACCGTCTCATTGGATACCGCCGAGCGGCTTGTACGTGAGGGCAAGCTGATGGGAATATTCCCCGAAGGAACCCGCTCAAAGGACGGAACTCTCGGTCGCGCCAAATCCGGAGCGGCATTGATTGCATCGCGCACCGGAGCGTCCATACTTCCGATTGCCATAAAAACCAAAGGGCAGAAGGTCAGGCTGTTTCAAAAAACATTTATATATGTCGGCAAATCGCTTTCTTCTGAGGAACTGCATCTGAATAATCCCGAAAGCCCCGATTTGCGGTATGCTTCACGCCTGCTCATGGAGCGGATAGCAGAGATGATAGATAATAATACTTTCGCACAATAAGACTGTGCGAAAGTATCGGAAGGATATGGTTTTTCAGTGAACATCCTGTTGGCCAAATCTGCCGGATTTTGCTTCGGCGTAAATAAAGCGGTTGACGCCGTCAATCGGCTTCTTGACCGAGGTGAGAGGGTCTGTACGCTCGGACCTATAATCCATAATCCGCAGGTGGTCACGGCTTTGGAGGGCAGAGGGGTAAACATTGTTGATTCGCCTAAAGAGGTACCGGATGATGCTGTGCTTGTGATACGTTCGCACGGTGTATCCCGCGAAGTATATGATGAAATTGAAAAATGCGGTGTAAAGATATGTGATGCAACCTGCCCGTTCGTTTCCAAAATCCATCGCATCGTTTCGCGTGAATCAAATGACGGCGCAGTGGTGATAATAGCTGGTAATGAGGGCCATCCCGAGGTTACAGGTATTCGGGGGCATTGCTCGGGCCGTTCGTATGTTATAAAGTTACCGGAAGACCTGGTCGAATTGGCTGAAAAAAATCTGATTGACAAAAATGAAAGAGTTGTCATGGTTGCGCAGACGACATTTAACACGGCAATATGGGAAAAATGCGCGGAAAATGCAAAAAAACTCTATACAAATCTTTTAATATTTGATACAATATGTAGTGCTACTGCCGAAAGGCAGAATGAAGCCATTGAATTAGCAAAAAAAAGCGATTTAATGGTGATAGTCGGAGGGCGTGAAAGCTCAAACACAGCCAAACTTCGGGATGTGTGCTCGGTATACTGTTTGACCTGTCTTATCGAAACAGCGGACGAGCTTGATGACTCGATGTTTGAGGGTGTTCAGACGGTTGGCGTAACCGCGGGAGCTTCTACACCTGCCGATATTATTAAGGAGGTACTTTCAACCATGTCCGAATTAGTCAACACAAACGAAAGCGAAATTAAAGAAGCACAATCCCCGGTAGAGACCACTCAGGAAATCGAGGTGGAATCAAAAGAGGAGACTGCTCCTGAAAAATCGTTTGAGGAAATGAGCTTTGAAGAAGCGCTCGAGGCTTCTCTTCAGGGCTTGAGTACTGATGAAAGGGTACGCGGCGTGGTTGTCGGCATTGCTCCCAATGAGGTGCAGGTTGAAGTTGTAGGCCGTAAACAAACGGGATATATACCTGTTGAGGAATTGTCCGCCGACTCCAATACCCCGCCCGAGGAAGTTGTCAAAATCGGTGACGAACTTGATCTTTTAATTATGCGCACAAATGACCAGGAAGGTACGATAATGCTTTCCAAAAAGCGTGTAGACGCTTTGAAGGGCTGGGATACCGTTGTTGCCGCCGAACAAAGCGGCGAGATTCTTGACGGTGTGGTTACCGATGTGATAAAAGGCGGCGTATTAGTGGTAACCAACGGCGTGCGTGTTTTCATACCGGCTTCGCATGCTTCTGCTGTGCGCTTGGATGACCTTAATACTCTTCTCAAGCAGAATGTTCGTTTAAAAATTATTGAAACAAATAAGAGCCGCCGCCGTGCTGTTGGTTCAATCCGTTTGGTGGCACGTGAAGAGCGCAAGGAAAAGGAAGCCGCCTTTTGGGAATCCGCAGAAGTAGGGCAGAGGTATACCGGAGTTGTCAAGTCTATGACTAATTACGGAGCCTTTGTTGATATCGGCGGAGTTGACGGAATGATTCATATTTCCGAGCTTTCATGGAAACGTGTTAAACATCCCTCCGAGGTTGTTAATGTCGGAGATACAGTTGATGTATATATCCGTGATCTTGATATCGAAAAGAAGCGTATTTCACTCGGTTATCGCAATTCGGAGGATAATCCTTGGGAGATATTCAAAGCTAAGTATCCCATAGGCGCCGTCGTCAACGCCAAGATAGTCGGCATGACCACATTCGGCGCTTTTGCCGAGATAATTCCGGGTATTGACGGACTGATTCATATTTCACAGATTGCTAACCACCGAATTGACAAGCCGCAGGACGAACTTAAAATCGGTCAGCAGGTCGACGTTAAGATTACCAATATTGATTATGATAGAAAGAGAATCAGCCTTTCAATACGCGCTCTGATTGAGGAGGTTGCCGCTCAGGCAACTGAAGAGGATGCGGTACAGTCGGAGGAAACAAAAGAAGCCGCAGTACAGGAGACTGCAGAAGCTGTACAGCAAGATAAAGAGAAGGAAACCGCTCCGGCTGATAAGGTTGAGGAAGTCCCTGCTGTTCAAGAGGAGAAATCGGCAGAAGCCCCTGTACAGGAAGAAAAAGCTGAGAAGGCAGAAGAAGCATCCGTGCAAGAGGAAATATCAGGGGAAACCCCTGACGAACAGGCAGATGAAGCAGAGCCTGCGGCACAGCCGGATGAGCCGAAGAAAGCGGCTAAAAAGACTAGAAAGGCAAAGGAAGAAACCGCCTTGGAAGAAAAATCCGAAGAAGTAGATGCTCAGGATGCCGTTGAGGCAGCAGACGAAAAATCCTCCGAACCGGAGAATGTTCCCACTGAAGAATAGACATTATATCTTAGCGCCGTGTGTAATCGCATACGGCGCTTTGCTATATAAACGCTTATTCATTTGTCCACGATACAAGGTGCCGCGAGGATATTAATCAAAAATAGTATTAATACCCCACGAATCAACAAGAAAACCACATTGTTGAAAGCTGAATAGAGCACTAATATTTAAGTGTAGTTTTATTCTTTGCATTAATCAGTTGATTTTTCAAGGAGTGAAATCTTATAATGAAATTAATCGAACTGCTGCAGCAGGACCAACGTATTTGCTTTTTCGGCGACAGTGTTACGGCAACCGGCGAATGGATAATGGAAATTGTAGAGCATCTACATAAAAATTATTCCGATTTGCGAATCCTACCGTTTAATTGCGGTATACCCGGCGACAACGTAAAAAAGGCGTTTGACAGGGTATACAGTGATTGTTGCAGTTTGTTTCCGAGTTGTGTGGTCGTTATGTTTGGCTTGAATGATATAGGCCGAGATTTATACAGCGGCAAGGACAATTCCGAAGAAAACAACCGTTTACGCAAAGAAAAGCTGGATGCTTACAGTGAATATATGGATAAAACCGTTAAGACTTTTATCAACCATAGAATAAACGTGATTCTTTGCACCCCGACTCCGTACGACATATGGCAGCAATCGGATACAGAAAATCTCATTGAATGTAATGACGGGTTGTCGGAATGCCGTCAGATAGTCTATTCGCTCGCAAAACGCTATGGCCTTCCGGTTGTTGATTTTATGGATAAATTAACTCGGTTTATTATATCGAATCCACAGAAAATGATAATTGACAGTGATAGGGTTCATCCGAATAAATACGGACATCATTTGATGGCGCAGATATTCTTAAAGGCCCTTGGATTTATTGAAGAAATCGACTATGAGGAGTGGGAATCAACCAATAAAAGCAATCAGGAAAGATACGATTTAGAACAGATTTTAATTAAAATATCCTTTGTCGATTGGTGTATAAATGACGATATAAGGGATGACTGGTTGACATCAAATAGAATGATTGAAAACAATATTAATGTTGCAAAGTCATGGGGGAATGAATTTATAAATCAAGCGATAGAAACCTATTTGCTATATAAAAACCAATATTCCAGACTTAAGGGTGAGCTTATTCGTAAGACAATAACGATGTACGGGAAGCGCTAAAGCACAATATAAATTGAAGAGAAGAGTGTGTTGTGATTAAAAAAATAGTCTTATTCTTTTCCAAGGCGACAGTATTGCCGATGCGGACAGAAATCGCGAAGATAATAATAGTCTTGGGTATGGATTTGTTAATATGATAGTCTCACGCTGGGAAGCATTATTTCCGGAATTAAACACACGTTTTATTAACAGGGGTATATCCGGTGATCGTGCAATCAATTTAAAGAACAGATGGCAAGAGGAGTGCATTGATTTTGCGCCCGACTATGTGTCAATTTTGATTGGTATAAATGAGAGCTGTATTCGTTATTCATATAATGAAATTACTACCGTCGACGATTTCAGAGCGAATTACCGTGATATACTGGTGCAAACCAGAGAGAAAACCGGCGCAAAAATTATAATTTGTGAACCTTTTCTTATACCGGTATCGGATGAAAAGAAGGTGTGGCGCGAGGACCTTAACCCGAAAATTGATGTTGTTCGTGAGCTTGCGCGTGAATTTGCCGACGTTTATATTCCATACGATGGGTTATTTGCGGCGGCATGCTGTAAGAGGGAACCTTCCTTCTGGTCGTTTGACGGGGTACATACCAACCAGGTCGGTAATGCATTTCTCGCGGAGCATTGGATTAATTCGGTGATGTCGATATAAACCTTGTATTTAAAGGGTTAGTAAAGCCTAAGAAATCCGGAAAGGACAAGGGGTTTTAAATGATAAGTAAGGAATCAACGGCTCTTTATAAAAAACGCGCCCGAGAACTTGTCGCGCAGATGACCCTAACCGAGAAGATTTCGCAAATGATGAACAAGGCGCCTGAAATCAAGCGACTGGGAATAAAAAGCTATAACTGGTGGAACGAGGCACTCCACGGGGTTGCAAGAGCGGGAATCGCAACGGTTTTCCCGCAGGCAATTGCACTGGCCGCAACCTTTGATACCGAACTGGTCTATAGAATCGGAGATGTGGTATCCACTGAAGGGCGTGCTAAATACAACGAATCCCAAAGGGTCGGAGATTATAATATATATAAAGGCTTGACTTTCTGGTCGCCTAACATAAATATTTTCCGCGACCCACGTTGGGGCAGGGGACATGAAACCTACGGAGAAGATCCGTTTTTGACCTCAAAAATGGGCGTTTCATACATAAAAGGACTGCAGGGGAATGATACTCGGCATTTGAAAGCGGCCGCATGCATTAAGCATTTTATTGCACACAGTGGTCCGGAGGGAATCCGGCACGGGTTTAATGCGACTGTCAGTAAAAAAGACTTTTATGAGACATATTTACCTGCGTTTGCCGCCTGTATAAAAGAAGCGAATGTTGAAGCCGTTATGGGAGCATATAACAGAGTTAACGGCGAGATATGCTGTGCGAGCCAAAAACTGATATATGAATTGCTTCGCAACAAACTCGGTTTTGATGGTCATTTTGTCTCAGACTGCGGTGCGATACATGATATTTTTTCGGCGCATCGTGCTGCGGCTGACCTTTCAGAGGCTGCTGCCATGGCTGTCAAAGCTGGCTGTGACCTGAATTGCGGAAGCGTATATACAAATTTATTGCTTGCGATTGAAAAAGGTATTATCGACGAAAAGGCGATTGATGAATGCGTCGAACGGCTTATCACAACCAGAATAAAGCTGGGGATTCTCGGCAATGATACAACCGTTTTTGATAAGATTCCGTACCATGTAAACGATTGCAAGGAACATGCCGAGCTTTCATTGCTGGCGGCAAAAAAATGTATAACCCTTCTTAAGAACGACGGGCTACTGCCCTTGAATAAAAAGAAAATCAAAACGATTGCAGTAATCGGACCTAACGCAAACAGTGAAGCGGTATTGAAGGGGAATTATTGCGGCGAAGCTTCCCGCTATTATACCGTGCTGGATGGGTTATATGAGTATCTCGGTGATGAAGTTCGTATCATATACGCTCCAGGATGTTCACTGTTTAAGGACAGACTGGAACCCTGCGGCGAGCCGTATGACGGCGAACCGGAAGCAATCAGCGCGGCATATTATGCGGATCTTGTTATTCTTTGTGTCGGACTTGATCCGACAATTGAAGGTGAAGCGGGGGATGCCTTCAACGCTGATGTGAGCGGAGATAAGCCCGATCTTGAGCTTCCGGGAGTGCAAAACCATTTGATTTCAGTGATAGGTTCAATGAAAAAACCGACAGTTGTTATATCATTCTCTGGCAGTGCGGTCAATCTGTCAAATGCCGCAGATAATTCAAACGCTCTGATTCAGGCATGGTATCCGGGTGCGCAGGGAGGAAAAGCGCTCGCAGGGATGTTGTTCGGGGACTTCAGCCCAGCAGGCAGACTGCCTGTTACTTTCTATAAAAGCGCGGATGATTTGCCTGATTTTTGCGACTATTCTATGGAAGGCCGCACCTACCGTTATTTTACCGGAGAAGTATTGTATCCTTTCGGATACGGACTCTCGTATACAAGCTTTGATTATGGTACGCCTTCAATAGATAAATCCCAAATCCGTGCCGGAGATAGTGTGGTATGCAGTATCGATGTGGCTAACACAGGCAGCTATGATTCGGATGAGGTGGTTCAGCTTTATTTACGCGATCTTGTCACAAGTGTGAGAAGTCCGATTCATCAGTTAAAAGGGTTTAAACGCGTGTTAATAAAGCGCGGAGAGACCCGCACTGTTGAATTTACGATAAGCCCGGATGATATGATGCTTGTACTTGATGACGGAAGCAATATAATAGAAAAAGGAAGATTCCGTGTATATATCGGAGGATGCCAGCCCGATTCAAATACAAAGTATGTCGAATTTGATGTAATTTGAGAAAGGATTGGAGTATATGAGTAAAAGCCAAGCAATTTCAGCGAATACAGTGCCAGCGGAGAATCAAATCAATGCCAATAAATTTGTTACATATGAAGGAAGTATAACAAGCAAAAACCGTATTTTGTTTTTGGGAAACTCAATCACCAGGCATGAGCCAAAAATCGAAATCGGCTGGGAAAATGACTGCGGAATGTCCGCGTCGTGCAAGGATAAGGATTATGTGCACCGCTTAATGCAAAAGGTTTATGATATCGGTTCCTCTGCAAGCTGCTGTATCACACAACTGGCAGAATGGGAGAGAAACTACTGGGACAACCGGATTCTCGGCGATTATTATTCGGAGGTTCCGTCTTATCAGCCCGATATCATAATTGTCAGGGTCGTTGAGAATGTTCCGGCTGATAAGCTTTCAGTTTATTCATTTGCGGATGCATATGAGAAAATGGTAGATTTCTTTAATGAAAACAATAAAGCAAAGATTATCCTCACCACCTCATTCTGGTATGCCGGCGAACGTGATGACGCTATCAGGTCGGTTGCAAATAAGTGCGGATATCCCCTTGTAGAACTCGGGCACCTTGGAGATATGGATGAAATGAAAGCTATCGGTTTATTTGAACACGACGGAGTAGCGGCGCATCCGGGAGATAAAGGCATGGAGGCAATTGCAGAGGCTATTTGGCCTGTATTGAAGGGGTTTATTAAACGGTGACAAAGGAGAAACAGGACAGATATAAAGTATTAGTTAGTGAACGGTTTTCGGCATGAACACATAAAAAAGCATCCTATTTTCGTAGGATGCTTTTTTATGTGGAGCTGATAACCAGATTCGAACTGGTGACCTCGTCCTTACCAAGGACGCGCTCTACCGCCTGAGCTACGTGGGCTGGATACTGGAGCGGGAGACGGGACTCGAACCCGCGACCAATAGCTTGGAAGGCTATGACTCTGCCAACTGAGTTACTCCCGCTTAAAAAAAATGGTGGAGAGGGAAGGATTCGAACCTTCGTAGTGCCGAAGCACGCTGGGTTTACAGCCCAGTGCCATTAACCACTCGACCACCTCTCCTGAACCCGCAAGGCATGGGAACGATCTGCGCTGCCTTGGTCCTCCGCCCGACCAGTATCCCGCAAATCCCCATTTTTACAGCTCTTAATTCCTGGAGCTGGCGAGAGGATTTGAACCCCCGACCGGCTGATTACAAATCAGCTGCTCTACCAGCTGAGCTACGCCAGCATTGGCAAAGTTTTGAGTCTAGCATGGGCAAAACCGCCACGCAACTACAAAACTGCAATAAAACTGCAACCTTCGCAACATCGCCGCGGTCCCGTCACCATGCCCGCCGCGGCGCCTACCTCCGAAAGATATCCCCCCGCAAGCCTCCGGTTGAGAAACCTATAATGTACCAGATGGAACCGCCGCAGGGCAAAAATAATAGCACTCCCGGCGTCTTAACACCATAGAAGGCGCCGACCAGGTCCGCTCCAGGGTGGCGGCCGCGTTGCAGGCCGGCGGGACGATGACTCTCCGGGGGTCCACGTTCATGAATTTGCGGCCGGCATGGTTTGCTTTTGCCCCGCGCACACATTATAATGACACCGACAGTCACCAATGGGGGTGTTCTGGATTCGACGGGGGTCATGAGGCGGCGGAGGCGTGCCGAGTTGTCCGCGACTCGTAAATATCGTGGAACCTAAATATAACTGCTGATAACACACAGTTAGCACTGGCTGCTTAGCGGCCACGTCCCGCCGCTCTTTCCTGCGAGGGCGGGCCGGGGCGACACACAGCAGGATAGGTTGGGTCCTCTCCTCGTGACTCCGACCGAAACTTAGAGGATAGTGGGCGCGCGCCCTTGCCGGCTCGTACGTTGCGCTCGCGAAACCCAACGAACCGGATACGCACGTAGTCTTCGCTAGCTGAAGTCCTTCGGACGCGGGTTCGATTCCCGCCACCTCCACCATTTAGAAAAGACAAACCCGTCTCTCTGGGGTCGTTCTCCGGGGTGACGGGTTTTCTTTTTCCCCTTGTTTCTAAAGGGTTTGCGCCCGTTTCACATCTTTCCAAAGCACCTCTCCGCTCCATCGATTCTCCCCATCTTCCCGCCTTTCTTTCTCTGTTTGGCCCCTGATTCTCTGTTTTCTCCGGACCAAGTCCGAAGCTCGTCCGGAAAGCTACATCCTTGATTGACATGGGTTTGCGGCTGGTTGCCGTTTTGGGCGTTTGTCTTAGGTCATCGCTCGATGCCGCAACCGGACGTTTTTTTCGAAATCACCCGCTTCGCCCATGAAAAGAAGCGTGGTCAACTCCGGTTTCCTGTCCCCCAAAGTAGAAAAGCCGACGCTGATGGTCGGCTCTCTGGGGTGGTCTCCGGTCCGGTCGTCAGTCGGTAACAAAGCCGAACTGGCGGCGCTGCTCAGCCCATTCCTCGGGGAAGGTCTGGGTCAGCTTGGCCAGCGAGAGCCCGTTGGGTTCCTCGCCGTTGATCAGGGCTTCGACGATGTCGGGGGCCAGGGTCGTCAGCTTGAGGATGCGGGCTACATACGAGCCATCAACGTCGAGGGTACGGGCAAGCTCGCTGATGGACTTGATCTGGCCGGATTCGAGGATGTCGGCCCAAGAAAAGGCCCTTGCCAGTGCCTGGAGGACGGCGGACTGTACCGGCTCTTGCGCCCCGGGGATCTCTCCATCCAGGGCCTGGGGAGCGATCACCGTCTTGCGGCCGCGCATGCGCCGGATCAGCATCGGGATGTGGATCTGCAGGTTACCGTTGTCGGCTACGGTAATGGTCGGCTTCATTTTCATCGGCTTGCCCTCCGTTCAGTGACTTCGCATGCCAGACCGGCCAGCTCGGCTATGAGCGTTGTCAGCCCGTTGGTGCGCAGCTCCATGTAGATTCCGGTCTCGCGGATCTCGACCTTATCCACCAGGAGGCGGATGAGCCGGTTTCGCTCCACCGGAAAAAGGTCTTCCCAGAAGCCCTCGACATTCTGGAAGGCCTCCGAGACATCCTGCTCCGTGATGCTGTTCCCCCGGTAGGCTCTGCATCGCTCGCTCACGTGAGTCAGTTGTTTCGAGAGCTCGACCGCCTGGCGGTTGACGGTCGTCAGCATCTCGGCCTTGCCCGGCTGATCGCTGCCGGGTTTCATCAGTTCGAGTGCCTGCTCCCTCGCCTGCGAAAGCTCCATCTCGAGTTGGGCTTTCTGCTTGAACAGCCGCTCCCGCTCCGCCTGCTCGATGTCCCGGGCCGCGAAGAAGGTTTTGGCCACCAGCGTCGGCGTGCGAAACACCGCGCTCAACTGCTCAATCACGGCCTGCTCGATGTCCCCGGCGGGAATTCGTTTGAGCGGGCACCGGCTCACGGTCCGCTTGCTGTCCTTCTGGCAGATGTAATAGGTGTAGTGGCGGCCGTTCTTGCGGGCGTAGGTCGGTCCCATCGCGCATCCGCAGTGGCCGCAGCGGATGACGCCTTTCAGCGGGGCGACCATTTTGGTTCTGGCCATGGAAACCTTGACCGGTTTGTTGTCCTCCAGAATAGCCTTAACCTTGTCCCAGGTCGCCCGGTCGATGATCCCTTCGTGCTCACCAGGGTAGCTGCGGTCCTTGTGGGCGATCTCGCCGATATAGATCCGGTTGTTCAGCAGCCGGTAGATGTGGCCTGTATTCCATTCTGAGCCCTCGCGCACCTTACCTTTCTTGGTGGTCCAGGCCTTGGTGCGGTATCCCTGTTCGTTCAATTCCTGGCCCAGCTTTTTGGCCGATCCGATCTGGATGAAGCGGCGGAAAATGTATTGCACCGTCCTGGCTTCATCCGTGTTGACCAGCAGCTTCTTGTTATCCCGGTCGACGTCGTATCCGAGGATGGGCACGCCGCCGCAGTATTTCCCCCGGCGCTTGGCTGCCGCCACCTTGTCCCGGATACGTTCGGCGATGACCTCCCGCTCGTACTGGGCGAAGGTGATCAGGATGCCGAGAAACATCCGGCCGGTGGGATCGGTGGTGCTGAAGTGCTGGGTGACCGAGACGAAGCTGACACCCTTTTCGTTGAAGAGGTCGATCATTTTCATGAAGTCCAGTAGCGAGCGGGACAGGCGGTCGACCTTGTAGACCACGATCACATCAATCTTCCCGGCGTCGATGTCCGCCAGCAGGCGGCGCAGCCCCGGGCGCTCCATGTTCCCACCCGAGAAGCCACCATCGTCATAGCGATCCGGCAGAGCCGTCCAGCCCCGCATCCGCTGGCTCTCGATATAGTGTTCCGCCGATTCCCGTTGCGCATCCAACGAGTTGAACTCCTGTTCGAGTCCTTCCTCATGACTCTTGCGTGTGTAAATGGCGCAGCGCAGGGTCTTGTTCTTGCCCGGCGCGACATTGCTGTTATCAAGCATCCGAACCTCCCTCGGCTTTTCTGCTGTAAACCTTCTTCAGCCCGAAAAAGACTTTGCCGTTCCAGCGCGTTCCAGTGATCTCCCTGGCCACCGCGCTGAGCGACCGGAAGGTGCGACCTTCGAATTCGTAGCAATCGGCAAGGACGATCACCTCATAGCGACGGTCGTTCCAGACCCGCACCAGTCTGGTCCCGGGCAGGATCGCCTCGTTCGATTTCCGCTCTTCTGGGATGCGTCGATTGACAGTGGCGACCGGGTCCTCCTTGGCGGCCTGCTGGAGATGGACCTTGGCCTGCTCGGACAGCCCGCCGTAGAAAAGCTCCTGGATGCGATAAGCCAGCCGCTTGATGAGGAATTGCTTTTTGTACTGGGGCGGCTCTTCGCCGTAGAGGTCGAGCCATTTTTCCCGGAGCTGCTCCAGGGACATGGATTGCAGCAGGGCCATCTGCCGAAGGACTGAGTTTCGGGTTCGGTCCTGGATCTTGCCGCCGGTGGCGGCGTTCTGTAACTCATTCATTTTCAACTCCTTATTTTGGTTTCCGGACGAGTTGTCATGAATGAATGCTCTGTTCCGGCAATGAATCAAGTCCTTCTCCGAGCACAGGGGAAGAATCTTCGAAAACCTCTAACTCATTGCCCACACAGGCGTTTTTTGCCTTTCGGCGCAGGATCGCCGTGGCCAGAATGGAGGCGGCTGACTGGAGCCTCGCCTCACCCGACAGGCGGCCGGGTTTGCCGTTTTTGCCAAGGTCATCCGTCCCTGGCCCATCATTCATTTCCTGTACATCCAACATCGAACACCTCCGGTTGGACCGGGGGGCTGGATGGCGTGGATGCCAGAAAACGGCGGCGGTCGGGATGCGCGTTCTATGGCACCCACAACCGCCTCAGCTCCGCCTCTGGTCGGTTATCTGGTTACATCCGGCTTGAACCGGACTTGCGTTCGTTACCTACCGGAGGGACGTGCAAGATGACGGAATCAGACGACAAGTCCTGTTTTTTTTGATTGACCTGATGTTCATCAGGTCGTATATTTTGTGGTCATAAATTGGGCTTAATCCGCTCAGTGGCTACGACACGGAGCAATCGCCATGGGAAAGAAAAAGGTATCGGAAATAACCGACCCACAAGCAAACACGCTGAGGGTCATTTGCCAAATCATCGATGAAAAGGGGTTGCCGCCAACGGTGAAAGAATTGTCGGAAGTCCTTGGTATCAGCCACGCGAGCGCCCACGAGCAGATCGCTCAACTGGTACGGAAAGGCTATCTGAAGAAAGAAGCTCGTAAGGCCCGAAGCATCGTCGTCATCAGGAGGCCCGAATAACGATGCTGGGTCGCGAAAAATAAGGAGATCGACATGGGGCACGTCAGACTTGGAAGCCTTCCGAGGTCGAGGGCATGGAAAGAGGTGGTCGGCCTGATCACGGCCGGTGCCGACGTGTCCCAAATCGCAAACGCAACAATCCGGGCAGCCGATAAAGCATTCACCTTCGTGCTCAACGATAAGGGGTTCACCGAGGCGGTCTGGTTGATGACGCAACTCGCCATTGCCGCAAAAAAGGAGAACCTCGGCGAGCATCTCCAATCCCTCGGCGTCAACCTGCCGCAGGATACATCTCTTCCCGATCTTGCAGCCGCAGTCTCCGAGGCCCTGGATAACAAATTGGAGTCCAACGGTGGCCGATCCGACCTCGGTGAAATGTCTCAGCGTGCATTGGTCGGAGCCCTGGTAGAGCACATCTCACCAAAACTGCCGTCTCTCTTCGCCCCCGGGCCAGATGATGTTCGGGCCGCACTGGCAGCGCTCGGGAAAAAGCGGGAGTTCGGAGAGCTGTCGCGGACTTTCTTCGCCAAGCTGACCAACGAGAGCATGAACTACTTCCTCTCAAAAACGCTGGCTACCCATCTGGGCGAGGGCCAGCGCTTTGCCACCATGAATGAAATGGGACAATTCGAGAAGGCTCTGAACACGCACTGTAAAGAGGCGTCCCTGATCGTCGAGCAGTTTTCAGCAGATTGGTTTTCGAAGCACAGGTACGAAGAAGGTGGTGACATCTCCAGGGAGTCTTCCAATGGCTTCGCCTCTTACGCGCTGAAAAAGATGAAGGACGAGCTAAAAGAAGGAGCGCGAGCCGATGCAAGATAAACGATATATCATCTGTGGGAACGCACCGACCGATGGGATTGAAGAAAATCCTGACCGTGATCTGCGCCTGCGCCTTTGGGGCAAGGATGGGCCGGACAAGATCACCCTACGCATTGAAGACATCCACAAAAAGATGAGCAAGGACGTGCCTGATTCTTTCCAGGACCTGCTCGAAATCGCCACCTACGTTTACAGTGCCGATCAGGCCATCCCACGAGGGGCCGACGACGTCGATTCTTTTGGCCATGGCTGGCGCAGGGATCTGCACTTCATCATCCCGGTGCGGAAGCCAGATTTTTGGAACGGAGACGATATCCACCAGGCGCTGCGCTCCACGCTTGGTTTCTTGTCTGACGACAACTATCACTTCGAGTTCGTCAAACTGAAAGAGGCTCAGGCATTCCAGGGATATCTGAAATTTGATGATGACGGACGGCTCTTCGGCTATCCGGAACAGGTAGTGATGTTTTCAGGTGGGCTGGACTCGCTGGCGGGAGCCATCGATGAAGTTCTGAATGAAAAACACAAGGTCGTCCTTGTTACCCACAAGTCGACACCGAAGCTCAACACGCGCCACCGGCGACTGGAAAAGATGATTGCCGACAAGGCTGGGGAAAACGCCCCGCTACACATCGGCGTCCGGGTCAACAAGAACAAGGGGCTGAACTACGAGTACACCCAGCGCAGCCGATCCTTCCTCTATGTGTCTATCGGGGCGACCATCGCAAAAATGCTCAATCTGAAAAGCGTCCGTTTTTACGAAAACGGGGTCATCAGTTTGAATCTGCCGGTCTGCGCTCAGGTAGTCGGCGGCCGGGCAACACGCACCACCCACCCCAGGGTGATCCGAGGTTTTCAGGAAATCATCAGCCTGGTGGCTGGCGAACCGTTCACGATTGAGAATCCCTACATCTGGAAAACCAAGGCCGGTGTCATCGAGGTGATCACCAAGGCAGGATGCCAGGACATGATCGCGGCATCGACCACCTGCACCCATACCTGGGAGATGACCAATCAACATACGCATTGCGGAGCGTGTTCCCAGTGTATCGACAGGCGTTTTGCCATGATTGCGGCAAAAGCCGATCAATATGACCCAGTGGAAGCCTATAAAGCCGACATCTTCACCCAAAGCCGAAGCAAGGACGAGGACAAGATCATGACAGCCGCGTACCTGGAGCGTGCCAATCAGGTACGCGAGCAGGACGACATCACCCAGTTTATCGCCCGATTCAGCGAGGTCAGTCGGGTCTTCCGCTACCTTAATGGGAACTCCGGAAAAGTGGCCCAGAAGGTCTATGACCTTTACAAGCGCCACGCCAAGGAGGTCTGCGATGCAATGGACACAATGGTTGGCCGCAACATCACCGCCATCCGCCAACGCACCTTGCCGGGAGACTGCCTACTCAGGACGGTCTATGAATCGGGATCGGTAATCTCCGTCCCCGCCATTCCGGTTGAGCAGAAGCAGCCGGACAACTACTTCAGGAAGCGCGGGGGTGTCTGGGCGGCACGCTTTAACGGCAACGCCGAAGTGCTTGTGACGGGTGTTGATAAAGGTGCCGAGTACATCAATTTCCTCCTGGCAAGGCCGAACAAGGAAACCTCGGTCTACGAGATCGTCTGCGGGTTCGCCATCGATAGCTGCAACGCGGTCCTGAACTCCAATGAGACCGATGAAGGTTTTCAGGTCACCCAGGGGGTTCCGTTGGGTGATACCGGCTTCGTTGCCGACCGCAAGGCCGTCGAGCAATACCGGGAGACGGCTCACGAGCTTCTTCGGGAAATTGAAGAAGCCCGGGCAGAAAACAACGATGCCGAAATCCAGCGGCTCGAGAACGAAATGACCCAGATCACCGCCGCAATCAACGAGGCGGTTGGTCTGGGTGGCAAACTCCGGAAATCCAACGACAAGCGGAAGAACATCCGCGACGCCTTCCGGAGTGCCGTGAACCGGGCCATCACGTATCTGGAAAAGTATGACAAGCCGCTGGCCGCCCACCTGAAGGAGTCCATCAAGTGCGGCAACGAACCGGTCTACCGGACCGAAGAGGAGATCGTTTGGGAGGTCCGCCCGATAGTCAACGAGTGACCCGGGGCCACCCAGGAAGAAAAAACTAAAAATTATTTCCGCTACGCCAAATGTAGCCATTGCGACGCCGGATGTAGCGCCTTCCCCAATGAAGGCGCGATCCGGCGTTTTTTATTGGTCAGCACAGGGTTGGCCACCGGGCGTGCCAGAACTTCCGAACAAGGAGACTGGCAGTGGCACAAGTCAACAAAGCACACCTCACCCCACCGAAGCGGCGACTCATCGAGTTGATGCAGGACATCAACTTCGGCCGCATCACCAACATTCCGGTCCGCGACGGCGAGCCGGAACTCACCCCTGACACGGTCATCGAGCGCGAGATCAAGCTGGGCGGACAGAGCGGTCCCCGGCCCGAGCGCGACCAAGATGACTTCATCCTCAAGCAAGAGGTCGTGGCGCTGCTGGAGCACCTCGCGCAGATGGGCAGCGGAAAAGTCTGCCTGCTCGAGATCAAGCACGGTCTCCCGTTCCTGATGCGCATCGAGGAACGGGCAGCCTGAACACGTAACGACCTGAACCCTTAGACACTGGACAACAAGCTGGACGCATGGCGGAGGCTGTTGTGGGTGTCGCCGAGCCGAATACGGCAATTGGCGGCGTACCTGCGACCCCTTCGCCCACGCGACAGCTTTGTCCTGTGATCTGGCCCGTGCCGACACCCACGCGGACCTCCTCCTCGCTCCGAGGAGGCCCCGATGGTTTCACAAAATTCTTACGACGGCATCGACAAGTATGCCGCCGACCTCATTCGGCACAAAGCACGTCAACTCGTAGGCAAGGCCGGATTCACCGAGGACGACAGACCCGACCTCGAACAGGAACTGATGATCGATCTGCTGCAGCGGATGCGGCATTTCAATCCCGCCAAGGCCAAAAAAACCACCTGCATGGCCCCGATCGTCGAACGTCACATCTCCACCATTCGGGAGGCCCGGTGCACCCATTGCCGGGACTGGCGGATC
>LSQX01328063.1_pt1 | contig 22277 bp, 20 predicted proteins | sample 654561 | NCBI WGS metagenome assembly LSQX01 (sample SAMN04489861, study PRJNA283612) | anaerobic digester metagenome | isolation source: 4 biogas reactors fed with cattle manure at either 37C or 55C with and... | place: Denmark: Kongens Lyngby | collected 2014
GCAACGGTCTTGTAATGCTTGCCCAGCCCATTCAGGCTACTTATGATGCACTTGTCTCAAATCTTGATTATAAGCCGTTTTTTATATACATGAGCCCTAAAGGGAAACCGATGGATCAAAAGCTTGTTGAAGAGCTATCATCCCATAAGCATCTTGTATTACTATGCGGACATTATGAAGGTGTTGATGAGAGAATACTTGACAAGCTTGTTGATAAAGAGGTCTCCATCGGCGATTATGTCCTAACCGGGGGAGAGTTACCTGCAATGGTTCTTATAGATGCTGTAAGTAGAACTATACCCGGAGTGTTATCAAATGAAAATTCATACATTGATGAGTCTCATAATGATGGTGTGCTTGAATACCCTCAATATACACGCCCGTATGAGTTTATGGGCATGAAGGTTCCTGACATACTGCTGTCAGGACATCATTCCAACATCGAAAAATGGAGAAGACTTCACTCATTGAAAATAACCAGAGAAAAGAGGCCTGACTTATTTCAACAGCTTGAACTGTCAAAATCAGATTTGAAACTCCTTGAGGAAGACCTAAAACAATCTAAGTGAACTACCCGCCACTTATAGAAGTGGGGGCTTCAAAATGTATCATAGCTTACGCTATGCTTAATACTTCTGGCGTGCCCACTACGCCTCGATCCGTCACGCTTTGCCGCGATCGATCTCATTGCCCTGTAGTTTGGCATATTGTTCACCCCCCATCTGTGCAGAACGTATGTTCTAATTATAACACTAAGGGAGTCATATTACAACATTTAACAGAAAACAATTCTTTTGAATTGTTAAATCATTCATCCCCCACATACGCTTTCACTGTCGTGAATAAGGTAGCTTAGAGGTAGGGGGTCTTCTGATTCATTGTAGATAAATATATTAGTATTTCAAAAATGAATCTATAGACCTATAAAAAGGGGATGTTATTACTACATATATCTCCTTTTTATCATGCTATCATATAATTGACAGGTAATGATATAAAGCATCAGAATTTTGGCAAGCATCCTATAAAACGTCAATTAAACTCAATTTTAGTTCGTTAAGAGGTGATTTAGTATTGCGTACTCACGGAGTTATTAGTGAATTACTACCAGATTGGTACCTTGGCGAGCGTGAAACCGAAGTAACCATTGAGAAGCTTAGTAGCCTTAAGGAGCTGGATTACTATATCAATAATACTGATGAGTATGTAAGAAGACTTGCTATTTTACGCATAAAAAAGCTCGGACTAAAGGAATCTTCCAGGATACTAAAGGATGTTATGGACAATCCTGTTGAATCTCATGCCAACAAGCATCTAGCCGCATGGGCCCTCAAAGTGTTACTTGTTAATAGTGATAACGATTACACAATGAGTAATAGATATTTAGCTAATTTTACAGGCCATGAAAAATATGAAGATCTATATAGTATAGCCTCTGACAAGCAGCTAGGCAGTGTTAGGTTTCGTTTCTCTTCAAGCCCTTACTTTTCTGCATTCAATATAAGTGATGAGGACACTGTATTAGAAAAGGATGTGTATTTTGAAGCAGATTTTGAAAAAAAACAATGGATATACTGTCTCGGTTCAGGTATCAAAGCTAACATTAGAAAAATACTTCCGTATATTGTTAAGTTGATAAAAGCCTTCGCTATAAAATTGTGGAGTGTTTTGAAGGCAGCTCCTGGGTTAATTATAAAGTCAAATAGAAATGGAGCAGAAAAGGCAACGAAAAAAGAAAAGAAAAGCAAATCTAAGAAGAGTAATTACGTTGAGAATAGCCAATTAGAGCAGTCAGCTTTGAAAAATGACAACACTGATATTCTAAATAGAATGGAGTATATTGGCTCATCGAAAAATAGAGTCCAGATAAAAACATACAACCCTAACCAGCATTTTGACTATAACGGTATGAGAAAAGAACTATATAGAGGTCCCAGTTTCTTTACCTTTGTTAAGAAGGGGGTGTATCAATTGTTTTATATACTATTGTCTCCAATTAGGTTTGCCAAAAAACATACATTTGCTTTTATCTGCATCATAGTATCTACATACATATTTTTCGCATACTATCCATATGGGCGATCAATAACAAATAAGTATGCCGGCTTTGACCTTCAGGAGTTTCAAACAAGGGCTTTTAATGAGGCGGGGGTTTTTATCAACAGGATTACAGGTATTGACGAATGGAAGGAAAATAGTAAAGGCAGACAAGTTAGCAATGACATTTTGAAGACTAGCGACATTACGTCACATAACGCTCAAACTACAAGCAAGGTGACAGAATTTTACACAGTATCTGCAAAGGATGGACTGAATATTCGCAGCGAGCCAGACCCATCATCCGAAAAAGTTGGCACATCATCATTACCCTATGGTACGTCTGTGCTATTTATTTCTTCAGCTTTTAGTGAGTCTGCCGGGATTGATTGGTTCTATGTCGAAGCAGAAGACGGAAGGATTGGATGGGTATCGTCAAAGTATCTTAAGAAAGCCGGGGGATAAATGTATGGGTATAGACATATCTACTAGACGCAAACTGCTAGCTATGGAGCTTCTAAATGTGCTAAAAAAGGATTACGAGAGGATTGACGCGGCAGCCGAGTCAGCCGCAAGCAACAGTATCGGATGCTATGATGTAGCAGCTGAAGCAATGAAAGAGGAGCTTGAATCTATTCTTGATGAATATAATAAAAATATCAATATGATTAGGGAGATTAACAAAAACATAACTTCCAGTATAAATAGCTGGTATGATTATATGAAGGATGAAAAAGCTGCGTCAAAGCTTACCTTTCCTATAGCCTTCTATTTACGCAAGAAGAAACTGTATAAAGAAATTGAAGCTATGAACAATCAAATATCTGAATTTGCGATAAACAATCGCTTCCTGAAGGAAAAGCTTACCAGCGCCAAGCTTGAGCTTGAGGTTAGGGCAGTATCCCTTGCGCACAAAGGAGATGACTATAATGAATACGAAAAGCTTTTGACTATAAAAGATGATATTGAAGAAGAGTTGAAATATCTCTTGCCAACCATACACGGTATATGTCCTGCTGATATTACTATTACAGGTATTGACAAAACAATAGAAACTGTGAAAAAAACATTGTTACCATTATAATAAGAGCATCACATTATGCTAATGCCAAGACACACGATGATGTTGTATATTGTGTGTCTTAGCGTTTGTTAGGAGTAATTTCGAAAAATCACTATTTACAAATCAATCCTCACTGTGCTATAATATTTGACGTGTGTAATACGGACGGTCCGCTGATGCTGTATATTGCATTTATGAACGTCTAGGCAAGAGAGGAGGATATAAAAATGGATATAATTAGAGCGATTGAGCAGGAACAATTGAGATCCGATTTGCCGGTACTCAGCATAGGCGACTATGTAAAGGTACATCTGAAGGTTAAAGAAGGCACCAGAGAGAGGATTCAGATATTTGAGGGAACTGTAATTGCCAAGAAGGGTTCTAGTTTAAAAGAAACCTTTACTGTAAGAAGGCTATCCTATGGTGTAGGGGTTGAGAGAACCCTACCTGTGCATTCCCCAAAGATCAACGCAATTGAAGTTGTTAGAAAAGGTCGGGTTAGAAGAGCCAAACTCTACTTCCTGCGCGGCAGGGTAGGAAAGGCTGCAAAGATTAGAGAAAAGCTAGTTTCAAAACGTTAATTAGATTATTTATAAAGGGGACCTTAGGTCCCTTTTGTATTTTATAGAGGATAATGATATGAAAAACATACAATGGTTTCCCGGACATATGGCCAAGACAAGGCGACTCCTTGCCGACAATTTAAAGCTGGTTGATGTAGTTATAGAACTACTTGATGCTAGAATACCCGCCAGCAGTAAAAATCCTGAGATAGATTCAATTGTAAATAACAAGGCAAGGCTCATAGTACTTAACAAATCGGATATAGCCGATGCATCAATTTCAAAGGAATGGTCGACATGGTATAAAAATAGAGGTATACCTGTTATTTTTGCTGATTCAATAAAGGGTAAGGGTATGAATATACTCAAGAACAGTCTCAAGTCTCTTATGCAGGATAGATTCGAAAGAGACAGAGAAAAGGGCAGATTATTCAGAACTATAAAGACCATGGTCGTTGGAATACCTAATGTAGGCAAATCAACCTTTATAAATAAAATTGCCGGCAAAGCTGTAGCCATGACAGGCGATAAACCCGGGGTTACACGTGGAAAGCAATGGGTCAGGCTGAATCCCGAAATAGATATGCTGGATACTCCCGGAATACTGTGGCCAAAATTCGATGATAAGGACACAGCATTGAATCTAGCCTTCACAGGTGCCATTAAGGATGATATCATGGATGTGACGGAGGTGGCGTGTTCATTAGCTGAAAGGCTGTCATTAACGTACCCACAGCATTTTATGAAACGGTTCAAGCTAGAACAGCTAGAAGGAATGACAGGACTCCAGATTGTTGAAGCTGCTGGGAAAAAGAGGGGTTGTATACTTTCTGGAGGAGTCATAGATATGCAGAGAATATCAATAATTATTCTTGATGAATTCCGTGGTGGGAAGATAGGGAATATCACACTGGAGAGACCAATTCAATTCGATTCGCTAAGGAAGTCAGGTGATAACTAAATTCCACCTGAGCAAGGTAGTTAATTAGAGGTCAGCGTCTTCGGAAGACATACTCGGAAGATATACTCGGAAGATATACTCAGAAGACATACTCAGAAGATATACTCGGAAGACATACTCGGAAGACATACTCGGAAGACAAAGATGTCTTCTGAATACATAGATAAAAGTGAGGCATAAAAGGTATGGAAAAGAAGCAGTCTGAAAGGATAGAGAAGCAAAAACTGGCACATGAGAAGGAAATGCAGAGGCTTGAAAGTATGTACATACATGAGAGGCAGGCATTTCATCAGGGCTATAAATTGATAGCAGGTATGGACGAAGCCGGAAGGGGACCACTTGCCGGACCCGTTGTTGCTGCTTGCGTCATATTACCGCAAAACTGCCTTATAGAGGGAGTCAATGACTCTAAAAAGCTAAGCCCCAAAAAAAGAGAACTGGTATATGACATAATAATTGAAAGGGCTGTTTCCGTCGGAATTGGCATAGTAGATGAAAAAATAATAGATGAAATAAATATTTTGAACGCAACAAAGCTTGCAATGAAAAAAGCTGTTGAACAGTGTAAACCGGCACCCGATATGCTTTTTGTGGATGCGGTTGAGCTAAAGGATGTTGATATCCCACAAAAGTCAATCATTAAGGGTGATGCCATAAGCCTGTCAATTGCAGCTGCATCTATCGTTGCAAAGGTCACAAGAGATAGGATGATAGATGATGTAGACAGCGTATATCCTGTATATGGCTTCAAAAAGCACAAGGGCTATGGTACTCCTCAGCATATCGGAGCTATAAAAAAATACGGTATTTGTCCGATACATAGAGTAAGCTTCACAAAAAATTTCACCGTCTGAATCATAATAGTTATTGTATAACCTATGAGGTGTCCTAAATGAGAATTGATAATCATTTATTAATCACAGGTGAAAACAGGGCCGCTACAGGTGACCTTATGAGCCGTCTTGAGGCAGGAGATGTCATTAGTGCCAAAGTACTAGAGATATCACCTGGGGAGGCAGTTCTCCGGCTTTCTGACGGTTCTGTTATTAAGGCTGGCACCAATGAACCTCTTGATGTAAAGCCTGGCCAAACTATTTCACTGAGTGTAAGCTCTAGGACCGAAAGCTCAATAACCCTAGAAACGGTAAAAACCACATCTCAGACTATTCCCGCCGATACAGGAAGACTTCAGAAAATGCTGGAGGCCTTAGGTGTTAAAACCAACAAGCTCAATATGAATCTTGCTGCCGAGTTCTTGAAATATGATATAAAACCAACAGCTGAAAATCTAACTGATACCATTGAACTAATGAAGGCTTCTAAAGGTCCAAACGACATAGAGAAAGCAGTTTTCCTTACCGTTAAAAATATTAGTACCAGCCAGGTCAATAAAAATATGCTTGATGGACTGCTAAGTGGAAATATTAAGCTTGGCAATCTTCTTGAGTCGCTTTACAAGGCTCTGAATAGTTATACCAAGGGCTCTGATATACAAAACAGTGAAGATGTTACGCCTACATTTATGATACATACAAATGCAGAAAATGCTGAGAACGAAGCATCTCAGCAGACGGTACAGGTTCAGGTAGACTCAAACACTAATGAATCATCCATTCTGACATCCTCCAATGCTCAACTCAAGGAAGGTCTAGCCATAATTGATCAATCAGATAGGGAAGTATTTGATGCTGCTCCTTCACATGCAGCTACTAATTCCAGTCAAACAGCAACTAGGGAAGTCGGCACAGACACACTAGCCACCAATCCAGGGAAAACTATGGATTCAGGGGCGATTGCTATTCAGACTGAAGAAGCCTTGTCAAATACTAACACCACCAGCAATACAGAACAAAAAACAGTTGATCTTCCGACAGGCCTCGCTAATAGCTCTAAGGAGATTGGCCCAAATTCAGAACTAGATACAGACTTTGCCAACAAAAACACTGGTCCTGTAGCTGATTATGCAAATAAGATAGTCTCTGTAAAGGCTTCAAATATCAAGAATAGTCATGATTATATAGACAAAAAACAAGCTCCGGCTTTAAATGTTGAAAAATCATTACTGAATATTAACGAATCAATAGAAAAACTATATGTTAATATTAACAAGCAGCTCTCTGGGGCTGAGCTTGATTCTGGCAACATAAAGAACAAGCTTTTTGAACTAGTCAATGAATTGAATACCCTTGTGCAGTCATCTGCCAACTCCCAGGCCAAAAATGTACAGGTTGCTACATCGGTTAATCTTGTAGAGGATACCATCAAGCTACTGGATATGTTTAATTCCAATAATGTTCTTTATTATCAAATACCAGTTAAACTTGATGATTACAAATCTACTGCTGAGCTGTATATTATGAAACGCAATCATAATAAAAAAAAGATAGATCCCAATAATTCAGTACTTTTTTTGTCTCTTGACACAAAGAACATGGGGAGAATTGAAACAATACTCGATATAAAGGGTCGTAATATAAGTATTAGCCTAAGAACTGAGAGCCAGACTGTAAGTGAATTTGCCAAAGCCAATATAATAGTACTATATTCAGCCCTTTCAGATTGCGGATATAAGCTGGCAGATATAAAATATTCTGTTATAGGCTCTGCATCAACACCTGCCCAACAGGAAAAGCTCCTGGTGGATGCTTTGAGGCTAAAGCATGGCAAGGTAGATTTAAGAATATAACAAGCCGGAAGAGTTGAAATGCTTTCATAGGAGAATGGCGATATGGAGAAAAAGAAAACAAAAGAGGCTGTAGCACTAAGATATTCACCTGATAATAATGTGGCTCCCGAAATAGTAGCTCTAGGAAAGGGAGATACCGCGGAAAAAATAATTGAGAAGGCTAAAGAAAGTGGTGTGCCCCTTTATGAGGATGCAGAGCTGGCTCATACGTTGAATTTCCTGGATATTGGCACTGAGATACCACAGGAGTTATATGAAGTAGTAGCAAAAATACTTGTTTTTGTAAGTGACATGGACAGTAAGTTTGTTGGATAAATAGATTGGAGCAGTCAATGACTAATTATGAATTTGGAAAGGCAGGAGAACAGATAGCTGTAGATTACCTGGTTAACACTGGATTTACAATACTGGACAGAAACTTCAGGTCAGGTAGGTATGGGGAATTAGATATTATAGCCACTGAAAATGAATATATTTGTTTTATTGAGGTGAAGACCCGTACATCCAGTGCATTTGGAACTCCTGCGGAAGCTGTTGGTTTATCCAAAAGGCATAAAATTAGAGCACTGGCTTGGATATATCTGAAACAGAAGGGAATGGGAGAAAGATGTATGCGTTTTGATATAGTCGAGGTGACCGGGAAAAAAAGCGCAACAGGTATTATTAGAGAAAATATCAATTTGATTAGGAGTGCGTTTTAATGCTTATTGTAGATGCTCATTGTGATACAGCCTTATCAGTATACGAAGAAGGCGGAGATCTTTACGAAAACAACTTCCACCTTGATATCAAAAGACTCCTTGGAACCGGCAGTCGTGTACAATTCTTTGCCGCTTTTGTAAACCCCCAAAGGTATATGAACAATACACTTTCTCGTATATTATCAATAATAGATATTATTTATTCTGCACAGGAAAAGTATAGCGACAAGATCCAGGTTTGCTTGAATACCCCTGACATGGAAAAAGCAATATCTGATAATAAGGTTTCAGCACTTATTTCTATTGAAGGAGGGGAGTGCCTTAACGGCGAGCTCTCAGTTCTCAGGCAATTGTACAGGTTAGGCGTAAGAAGTATGCTGCTTGCATGGAACTATCGTAACCTGCTTGCAGACGGTACCGATGAAAAGTTTGGTGCTGGTCTTTCTGCCTTTGGAAGGCAAGTGGTTGCTGAGATGAACCGTCTTGGTATGATAGTTGATGTTTCTCATTTATGCGAAGCCAGCTTCGAAGATGTGCTTTCATTAACGACTGAGCCGGTAATTGCATCTCATTCTAATGCGAAGGTTGTCTGTGATAATGTAAGAAACCTCTCCGATGCACAACTATCCAAAATAAAAAACATCAATGGGGTAGTCGGGTTAAATTTCTATCCCTACTTCCTAAATAATACTCAGAATGCCGATATTGATGATGTTGTTAGGCATATAGAGCATATCTGCTCTATTACCGGTGAGGACCATATAGGGATTGGTGCAGATTATGACGGTATCGAATGCACCCCTGTCGGCCTTGAGGGTACTCAACATATTCCAGCTCTTTTTGATCGACTTCTGCAACTCAATTATAGCAACTACTTTATAGAGAAGCTTGCTGGGAAGAACTTCATGAGGGTTATAAAACAAATTCTGAAGTAATATTATTTCTGATATAAACCTGTGTGAAATATGTACAATGAAATTTCCTTTTATTTATCCTGCATATTGGATTGATATTTCTTAATAATTATAAATTATTTGAATAAATTTCAGTCATGAGTTGCAAATTTCATTAAAATATATTATTATATCAGAAATGTGTATTTTGTTTTTCGGGAGGTATTTGCATGAATTTTAATAAAATGGGACTTGATGAGCTAAAAGAAACCCTTTCATCATTGTATAAAATATATGAAGGTTTTAAAACCGAGAATCTAAAGCTTGATATGTCCAGAGGCAAACCCTGTGCGGAACAGTTGGACATATCCATGGGGCTACTGGACTTTCCATGCTCCTGTGACAGCTGCAAGACAGAGTCAGGCACGGATGTTCGAAATTACGGAATGACTGATGGTATACCAGAGGCAAAGGAGTTGTTTTCAAAGCTCCTGGATGTTAGTACAAAGGAGATAATTATTGGTGGCAACTCCAGCCTTAATCTGATGTACGATACTATCAGCCGTGCAATGACTTTTGGCGTTTATGGTAGCCCCGAACCATGGTGCAAGCTTCCCAGGGTCAAGTTTCTTTGTCCTTGTCCAGGCTATGACAGGCATTTCGCCATAACAGAGCTTTTTAATATTGAAATGATAGTCGTTGATTTGAAAGCTGACGGCCCTGATATGGATATGGTTGAGAGGCTAGTTGCACAGGACGATTCCATAAAGGGTATATGGTGTATTCCTAAATATAGTAACCCAGATGGGATCACATACTCCGATAGGGTGGTAGAGAGATTTGCTAAAATGCATACAGCAGCTAAGGATTTCAGGATATTTTGGGATAATGCTTATATAGTTCATCATCTGACAGACAAACATGATAATCTGAGAAATATATTAGAAGCCTGCAAAAAAGCAGGTAACCCGGATAGGGTATTCATTTTTTCTTCCACATCAAAAATTACATTTCCCGGAGCGGGTATCGCAATGATGGCAACTAGCGAAAACAATATTTCTTGGATTAAAAAAAAGCTAGCTGTACAAACCATCGGCCACGATAAGATAAACCAGTATAGACATGTGAAATTTCTAAAAGATATGGATGGAATTTTGAATCAAATGAAAAAGCATGCTGCTATACTAAAGCCAAAGTTTGATATGGTGCTGGACATATTGTCGTCAAATCTAGGGGATAAAAGCATTGCATGGTGGAATAAGCCTAATGGTGGCTATTTCATTAGCCTTAATACTATGCCAGGATGTGCATCGGCTGTTGTGAAGATGGCTACTGACGCTGGAGTTGTTTTAACGCCGGCAGGTGCTACTTTTCCATATGGTAAGGACCCCAGGGATGCCAATATTAGGATCGCTCCAACTCTGCCGCCAGTCAACGAATTAAAAAAGGCCATGGAGCTGCTATGTGTTTGTGTTCAAATAGTATCCGCACAAAAGTTGATAGGGGAGAAGTAATTGTTTCTATATAAAACTTGAAATATACCTGTAAAAACATTATAATCTTTTTGGATGATTCATCCTTTGGATGATTTCATAATTAGTCTCATATTTATAAGTATCTGGCGGGATTTTTCAGTCCCGCAATTTTTTTGTCCAATATGCCGAAAATCTATTAAGAAAATTATATAGTTTTTTGTTGAATTGAGTAGTATAATTATATAGAATTAGTAATGATGTAATTATGTATTGCTATGCTTACTTAAACATGGAGGAAACAAAGTGGTAAATAAATACAGTAATGTTCCGTTATACTCTCAATTAAAGCGTATTATTATTACAAAAATTGATTCAGGTGAATATCAGGGTGATTCTAAAATCCCTTCTGAGCAGGAGCTTTGCGAGCAATATGGAATAAGCAGGCCAACCGTAAGACAAGCTATAAGCGAGCTTACAAACAATGGCTACCTGTATAAGGAAAGGGGTAAGGGTACCTTTGTTGCGAAGTCTAAATCCAAGGTTGACATAAAAAACTACTCTGGCTTTACAGATTCTATCCTTGATAGCCAGAATCCTAGTCAGCATGATATATTGTCATTACGTGTTATCACGTTGAAGGATGCTGTTTTCTTAGAGTCTGTATTTGGAACACCAGGAAATGATGGCAAGCAAGAGTTTGCTGAAATAAGCTATGTAACAGCAGAGAAGGGGAGCGTATTGTCTTATAACATTTCATATGTTCCACTGGTGCTGTTTCCGAACTTGCTTGAGGATATAAAGGCACAAAAGCCGTCCTATGATATTATGAGAGGTAAGTACCCGCTACTACCAGTCCGGACGAAAAGCTCACTGGAGATAATATTTACAGACCAGACAGATGCTCAATTCTTGCAGGTTCAAACTGGCCTTCCTGTTGTAAAGATACAGAATACACTTTTTTCAAAAAGTGGCCAGCCTGTTGAGCTCATTATAGCTAAATATCGTGCTGATAAATGCCAGCTAATTTTTGAAAATAATAAATAATGTCTATATGTATATATATAGTTAAAAGAATATGTCTACTTAAGTTTGACATATTCTTTTAACATTGTAGAAGTAATAATGTATGATACAATAAGTCTTGAGCACATAGATAATTATACCGTTTAGCTTCAACTTATGAAGTATACATAAGGAGAGAAATTAAAATTGAAATATGTATTTGCATTTTTACTTGCTTTTATTACTGTATACATACTAATACCTCCACTTAGGAGAATAGCAGTCACCATTGGTTTTCTCGACCAACCTACCGAAAGGAAGATACATAAGGAGCCCGTGCCTCATCTTGCAAGTATAGGTATCTATGCCGGCTTTATGATTGCTTTTTTATCATTTTCTGATGGCTTCAGCAAACGTAATCTAGGTATCTTAGCAGGTTCTGTTCTAGTTTTAGCAATAGGGATTATAGATGACTGGTACAAGACCCAGGGCCGTGATTTTCCCGCCTTTCCCAAGTTTTTTATTCAGCTAATGGCTTCGATTATTGCATATTTCTCAGGAATCGTATTCACTGGTTTTACAAATCCCTTAAATAGTAATGCATATGTAACGCTTCCTGTTTGGCTTCAGTTTATATTGACTGTCACATGGATTTTGGGGGTAATTACAGTAATTAATTTTTCTGATGGTCTTGACGGATTAGCGGGCAGCCTTTCCACAATATCGGCTATGACACTATTTATAGTTGCAATAGCAAAAGGGCAGGCGAGACCAGCTTTAATGGCAATAATCCTTGTAGGTGTTGCTATCGGCTATCTAAAATATAACAAACCACCGGCCAGGATATATATGGGGGATGCAGGGGCAGGTTTTATGGGATATATTTTGGGTATTATAGCGCTTGATGGTGCATTTAAGCAGGCAACAGTTTTATCGCTATTTGTTCCTATACTTGCGTTAGGAGTTCCCATTTTTGACAATCTGTTTGTTGTAGCAAAAAGACTACTCAATGGTAAGCCTATTTACAAAGCTGACAGAAGCCAGGCACATTACAGACTACTATCAGCAGGCATGAATCCAAAACAGGCAGTTTTGTTCCTATGTTTGATAAATGTATGTCTAAGCCTGACATCAATAATTATTGTTATATTAAATGTATAAGTAAAATAGGCTACATTTGTGATGGCCACGATTTTGATGCTCATGTGGAGCAAAGGATTTAGTAAAGCGTATTTGAAAAAATTAATATAATCATTTGCTATCTGGCTAATCCATATTTGTCTGCATTATAATAGATATGTACCGGATATCTTGTACAATGCAGCTCAAGGAGCTGACTCTTTTATAGAGAGGAGTGATCTTTAAGTGAAGATTGAATCGGAGGTGGCCATCAACTGATGGTCACAAAAAGGCTCTGTTTGGTTTAACAGCCAAGCAGGGCCATTTTATATTTGTGCTAAAGGGAAGCGCCCCATTTTTTTATATGTGATTACACGAAATATAAATTTCGTGTAATCGGGAGGAGGTTTTATTGAATAATCTGCCTTCATGTTATAATATATAATATATACGTAATGTAGCATATCTATTATATTTAAACAAATACAAATATGCCTGTGAGGTATTACTTATGAAAAATATAAATGATTTTGAAATGTTTCCTGTCTTACGAGATTTCCTGAGTTATATGCAAACGATCAAAGCTAAATCGCCCAATACTGTAAAAGTCTATTTTTATGATTTAAGAGTATTTTTTCGTTTTATGAAGCTTCATAGAAATCTTTGTGATAAGAATATTGAATTTAGCAATATTACAATAACTGATATCGACTTAGATTTGATTGGGTCTATTACACTAAGCGATTTATACGCATTTTTGGCGTATGTTAGTAATGACCGAGACAATTCATCTTATGCCAGAGCCAGAAAAGTTGCCAGTCTTAAATCCTTTTTCAAATATATTACTCTTAAGGCTAAGCTTATTGATTCTAATCCTGCAACTGAGCTTGAATCCCCAAAGATTTTAAAGCGTCTGCCTAGGTATTTAAATGTTGATGAAAGTAAAAAATTGTTAAATTCCATAGAAGGTCAGTTTTCTGAGCGTGACTATGCGATAATTACCATATTTTTAAATTGTGGCCTGCGTTTATCCGAACTTGTGGGCATTAATCTTAATAACATAAAGGGTAATTCCATTAATGTTATAGGAAAAGGTGACAAAGAGCGAAATGTGCCTATGAATCAGGCATGTATTAAGGCTTTGGAGGCCTATATGAAAGTACGTCCCGCAAATGGACTCAAGGATAGGAATGCCCTTTTCATTAGTGAGCGAAGGCAACGCATTAGCAGAGAATCTGTTCAAAAAATCGTAAAAAAGTATATTAAGGCCGCAGGACTTGATCCTGAGCGATATTCCACGCATAAACTACGTCATACAGCAGCAACTCTGATGTATAAATACGGCAATGTTGATATTCGCTCTCTACAGGAGCTGCTTGGACACGAAAGTATATCTACTACACAAATATACACACACCTTGACAGCAAACAGCTTAGAACAGCTGTTGAAAGCAATCCTTTAGCCGACTTTAGCAAGGAGTAGCAATTATGATGTTTACTTATAGCTGATATTTCTTTATAATGTTTATTGGAAAAATTCATTATAAGTATTTCTAGTGAATATGGAACCGTCTGTATCGAGAATAAGTCAAAATACAGAAGCTGCACTTTAAATATGTTTTTTACTAACGAGGTTATTATATATGAATACACGTAAATTTTATTTTGTCTTAACAATAGTCTTAACCGCTATGCTTTTTATTTCAGGTTCAGGTACGCTTTATTATATAAATAATCATGTTGCGACCTTAAGTAATGATGTCGAAATTGATTTAGAAACAAATGACGCCATGATAGATATAATACAGCCCCTACTCCTTCCGTCCAAGGACGCTTTTAATGTACTTCTACTTGGTGGTGACAAGGTCAGCAATAATTCAGATACCATGATGCTTGCCAATTTTGACCCTGAGACCGGAAATATCAATATAATGTCTATACCAAGGGATACCAGAGTTTTCATTAAAAACCAGGAAAGAAAGATAAATTTTGCATATCCCAATGGTGGTGAGGATTTATCCGCTAAGACGGTGTCAGAGCTCCTTGATGTTAATATAAAATATTACGTTTATGTTGACACCTCTGCTTTCAGGAAAATAATAGATCTTTTGGATGGCGTTGATTACTATGTACCAACAGATCTTAATTATGATGATCCTTTACAGAATCTGCACATACATCTTAAGAAAGGTCAACAGACGCTTAATGGAGCCCAATCTGAACAGTATGTAAGATTCCGTAAGCCCAATGTTTGGAACAAGGAAGTAAGAAAGTATTATGACGGAAGTGACCTAAAAAGAAATATTGCTCAGCAAAATTTTATAAAGGAATTAATGAAACAAAAGCTTACACTACAATATTTACCTAAGCTTACCAGCGTTATTAACACAGTATTTGAACATGTGAAAACCAATTTCACACTTAATGAAGTTATAAGAATGACAGGCTATATCAGCAAGTTTAAGGTGGAGAATATAAACTTTATCCAGATGCCGGGTACTACCTACGATGCATCACCCTATTATTTTATTTGTAATGTGCCTGCTTCCAGAAAAATAATGGCCGAAAGCTTTAAATGCAATGAAGGCTTTGTATCTGGCGACAATGACGCAAAAGCGTTTTATCTTACAAAAAAGGCAGTGTATGTACCGCCAAAGCCAGAAGAAAATATTGAAGAGGATACTGATGATAATCCATCTAATGACGATACTTCAATAACAGGCTCTGATCAAGATCCATGAGCTAACAAAGCCAATTCGCTTCGCTCAGGTCGTCTTCATTCATCACCGATTTATGGAGGTCAGCGTCTTCTGAAGACATAGATAAAGGACACACCTCTTTATGACTAATCCTTTACCTTTGAGGTGTGTCCCCAATTATTAATTATTTTAGATTGCAGAAGACCTTATATGCATTGTAGGTAGTGTAAATGTCTACCTTGCTGGTGATTTCAAATGGAGAGTGCATAGAGAGCACCGCAATGCCGCAATCCAATACATCAATACCAAGATTGGCAGCATACTGGGCTATTGTCCCTCCTCCCCCTTCATCAACCTTTCCAAGCTCTCCTGACTGCCAGGTAATATCATTATCGTTAAAGAGCCTTCTTACTTCTCCAACAAATTCTGCACTTGCATCGCTGGCATCGTACTTTCCTCTGGAACCTGTGAATTTCTGGATTACAATACCACGACCAAGGTAGGTGGCATTTCTTTTTTCAAAAACACTGTCATAGTTGGGGTCTACAGCTGCATTGACATCGGCGGAAAGCATTTTGGAACCAGAAAGACATCCGCGAAGCAGCAAGTCTGAGTAATTGTCAACTGACAAAGCTATAAGGTTTGCAAGAAAATCCTGGAGCAGGTTTGATTGAGCTCCTGTGTTCCCCATACTTCCAATTTCCTCTTTATCCGTCAGTAAACATACTGCTGTTCGCTCAGGTGTACCCAGCTCGACGATGGCCCTTAGCGCTGGATAAGCACAGACTCTGTCGTCCTGACCATATCCTCCCACCATGCTCTTATCAAAGCCAACATCCCTCGCTTTTTGTGCCGGTACTATTTCCAGCTCAGCTGACTGAAAATCCTCCTCAACTATGCCATATCTCTTGTTGAGTATATTTAATATATTTAGCTTTACCTTTTCCTTAACCTTGTCATCCTTATAAGGTATTGAACCCAATAATAGGTTCAAGCCTTCTCCGGTTACGGCCTCGCTCATTTTTTTCTGCATCTGTTCCCTTGCCAAATGAGGCAGCAGGTCTGTAATATTGAAAACAGGATCATCGTCACTCTCTCCAATAACTATGTCTACTGCAGTTCCGTCGCCCTTTATAACAGTGCCATGTATTGCCAGTGGTATGGTCAGCCACTGATACTTTTTCAGCCCTCCATAATAGTGAGTTTTGAAAAATGCAAGATCTGTATCCTCATATAACGGGTTTTGCTTAAGATCTATCCTTGGAGAGTCAATGTGAGACCCCAGAATGTTTACACCGTCCGCCATTTCCCTGTTTCCTATAACGGCTAATACTGCAGACTTTTTTCTATTTATGTAATAGACCTTGTCTCCTGATTTCAACTTAACATTTGCTGCTTTCAAGCTATCTAGTGACTTAAAGCCAGCTGAAACAGCAAGCTTTTCAGCTTCAACAACAAATTCCCTCTCAGTCTTTGCAGCATCCAGAAAGCGTTTGTATTCTTCACTAAAGTCAAAGCTTTTTGTTACAAATTCGTCACTGGCATTTTCCCATATTTTCTTTTGTTTATACGAGAGTCTTTTTTCAAGCAATTGCCCTTCTGTTTTTTTATCACTCATAGCTTCATACCCTCCTGCTTTTTGTATTTATCAAAGTAATTTATATATTTCTTCAGACTTCTATATTATATACCGCAATTACTATTTTATAAACCGGAATTTGCATTTGGAGTTTAACGATGGTAATATTGTATTTAATTCATAAAACGTCTCGGAGGTGCCAGGTGTACGACTGTCATATACATACAAAATTCTCTACTGATAGTACAATAAATGCCGAAGAAGCATGTCAGGCAGCTATAAAGCTGGGCCTTGAGGGCATAGCCTTTACAGATCATCTAGATTACGACTATCCCATCGGAGGAACAAATTTCTTATTTGATTTTGGAGAATACATCTCTCATATATCATCTGTCAGCGACAAATATGCAGGCAAATTAAAAGTTCTCAAAGCAATCGAAGCTGGAATACAGCCCCATGTTATTGAAGATACAATGAAGGTTATTAATAGTCACCCCTTTGATTATGTTCTTGCCTCAGTGCATGTCATAGATCACATGGACCCTTATACAGGCAATTACTATAAAGAAAAAGCAAAGCTTGAAGCTTACAGAAGGTATCTGGAGGAAATATTCTACATGATTAATAATCTGGAATCCTTCGATATGGTTGGTCACTTCGAATACATAATAAGATATGCCCCTTATGATGACAGGACATTAAGATATGCTGACTTCTCCGATATATTTGACGCAATCTTAAGGAAGCTTATTGAGCAAGGCCGTGGCTTTGAGCTTAATACTTCTACATTTAGAAATCAACCTACTGATACCGTATATGACAAAGAGCTTCTAAAGCGTTACAGAGAATTAGGGGGAGAGCTTATTTGCCTGGCCTCTGATGCTCATCGTATAGAAAATATTGCAATAAAATTTGATTACTATAGCCAAATAATTCGTGATGCAGGCTTTAGATACACTGTGCATTTTGAAAATAGAAAGCCCATATACGACCGCCTGTAATATCGGCACTTAGTGACAAATACTTTTATAGGGATGAAAGAAAGATGCAGATTTGTGGTGTTGCATTTAGTTAATCAATTACTCCGCCGCCAATAACAGTATCTCCATCATAAAATACTATTGACTGTCCTGGTGTGATAGCTCTTTGGGGTTCATCAAACACCACCTTAGCTTTTTTATCAGGCAGTGGACTAATTGTTGCTGACGCTTCCCTTGCTGAATATCTGATTTTTGCTTTTACTCTCATGTCATCATTTAATTCATTTATAGATATAAAATTAAGGTCAGAGGCGGTAAGGCTGCTTGAGAATACCTCATCAGCATTTCCAAGGACAACGGTATTGCTCTCCGGATTTATTGTAACAACAAACATAGGCTTACCGAATGTAATACCCAGGCCCTTTCTTTGGCCGACGGTATAGTGGATAATTCCCTTGTGCATTCCAAGCCGATTACCTTGGGTATCAACAAAATATCCTTCCTTGATTTCAGTATTGGTATTTTCACTAATATACCTGCCATAATTATTATCGTCTACAAAGCATATTTCCTGACTGTCAGGCTTAGAGGCTACTGACAATTCCAATTCTCTTGCCATAGCTCTAACCTGATCCTTCTCAAATTCGCCTATGGGGAATAGGGTTCTAGATAACTGTTCCTGCGTCATTGTGTATAGGGCATAGGTTTGGTCCTTTTGATCAGTTGCTGACTTCTTTAGCAAATATCTACCTGTTGGATTGTCGTACATTATCCTGGCATAGTGCCCTGTAGCGATATAATCCATTCCCATGGATACTGCTTTCATCAGCATGGTCTCAAACTTAACAAAACGGTTACAGGCTATACAAGGATTTGGTGTACGTCCCTTAAGGTATTCTTCAGTAAAATAGTCAATAACCTTTTCTTGAAAAACGTCCTTAAAATTCAGTACATAATAATTAATTCCAAGCTTGTCTGCAACTCTGCGGGCATCATCAACAGCAGAAAGAGAGCAACAGCCACCTTGTGTCTGTCTAACCTCTTCTTGCATATCAGGCCAGATTTGCATTGTTACACCAACAACCTCATACCCCTGTTCTTTTAGTACGGCCGCTGCCACAGAACTGTCAACACCGCCGCTCATACCAAGCATTACCCTACCCTTTGACATGACTCACCTATTCTTCTTCTATATCGTGATGTACATCCTCACACTTTTTACAACATACACCGCATCCAGTAACCTTATCAACAGAACCGTTTTTATTTTGATAATTCTCTATAGCTGATTTTATTGCCTCCTCGGCAAGATTCGAACAATGCATCTTTACTGGTGGTAAACCGTCAAGAGCTTCTGCTACGGCCTTATTTGTAATTTCAAGAGCCTCCTCCACAGTCTTTCCCTTTATCAGCTCAGTTGCCATGCTGCTGGTAGCTACAGCTGCACCGCAACCAAAGGTCTTGAATTTGGCATCTACAATGACATTATCCTCAATTTTAAGATACATTTTCATTATATCACCGCACTTAGCGTTACCAACCTGACCTACACCATCAGCGTCAACAATTTCTCCTACATTTCTTGGATTTGAAAAATGATCCATTACCTTTTCGCTATACATATAAAATCCCTCTTTTCTAAATCACATTTTCTCTAAATCATCCATATTCCTGCATTACAAGCATCATCTGTTGCGTATTGCCTCATAAAGTGGAGACATTTCCCTGAGCCTTGTTACTATGGCTGGAAGCACCTCCATCAGGTAATCAACATCGGCTTGGGTATTCTCTTCTCCAAAGGTAATCCTTAATGAACCATGAGCAGTTTCATGTGCTAGGCCTATTGCTAGCAGTACATGAGACGGATCAAGAGATCCCGAGGTACATGCAGAACCGCTGGATGCTGATATTCCTTTCATATCAAGCATTAGGAGCAATGACTCTCCTTCTATGAAATCAAATGAAAAGTTCACATTACCTGGCAGCCTTTTTTCTCTGTGACCGTTAAGCTTTATAAAAGGAATCTTCTTCTCTATCTCCTCAATTGTCCTATCCCTTAATTCTGTCAGCATATTGTTATACTTATCAATATTTGCTGTAGCAATATCGAGAGCAGTTGCAAATCCAACTACGGCAGGCACATTCTCAGTACTGGCCCTTCTGCCTCTTTCCTGGGCCCCTCCATGCATGAAGGAGGTTAGCTTTACACCCTTCTTGACATATAGTCCTCCTATACCCTTGGGGCCATAAAATTTGTGTGATGACATTGAAAGCAGATCGATGTTCATTTCAGACACGTTAATATGGATATTCCCCATAGCCTGCACAGCATCAGTATGAAAATAAACACCCTTTTCTCTTGCAATCTTACCAATTTCGGCAATAGGCTGTATTGTACCTATTTCATTGTTAGCAAACATTATTGTTATCAATATTGTGTCGGGCCTAATTGCAGCTCTAACCTGTTCTGGGCTAATCAGTCCATCAGCATCAACTGGCAGGTATGTAACCTCAAAGCCATCACTTTCAAGATACTGACAGGTGTGAAGTACCGCATGGTGTTCGATTGCTGAAGTTATTATGTGCTTGCCTTTATTTCTGTTTGCATAGGCAACACCCTTTATAGCCCAGTTGTCAGCCTCGGTACCTGAGCCTGTAAAAAATATCTCCCTTGGCTCTGCTGTAATAGCTTTTGCAACCACTTCTCTTGCCTCTTCTATTGCTTTTTTGCTATCTCTGCCCACTGAGTATATGGATGAAGGATTGCCGAATTTTTCATTAAAATAAGGTAGCATCGCTTCGATTACTTCTTTCCTGGTGGGCGTTGTCGCCGCGTGATCCAAATATATCATTTTGTCGCTCATACTTATTTGCTCCTTCAAATATTTAATAATTTGTGTTATCTAAACAATATCTTTCACGGCAGTGTCATTCATCTAATATTCTTCCATTATCATTCCTGTAATAGTCATCTACTAATTCCTCAAGGGTGATATTATCTATTACATTATTTATACCGTCTCTAATTTTCTCCCAAACACCCTTTGTTACGCAGTAATCTGAATTTCCGCAACAGTTTGAATCAGAATTCTCTGAAACACAATCCGTAGGCGACATAGAACCCTCCAGCGTTCGTAGGATATCGCCTACCGTAATCTTCTCAGAGCTTCTCCCCAGCGAATATCCTCCCTGAGATCCTCGAACACTTTTAATCAGCTTGGCCTTTTTTAATGATGCAAAAAGCTGCTCAAGATAGTTTTCCGGTAATCCCTGACGTTCTGCAATGCTTTTTAATGCTACTTGACCCTCGTCACAGTGAATAGCCAGGTCCAGCATTGCTTTCAAGCCGTATCTGCCTTTTGTTGAAAGCTTCATTCGCCCTTGCCCTCCACAATTTTTTAATGCTTTTTAATCCCTAGTGTTTTACTTGGTATTCAATATAGCACTATGTTATATGTTTGTCAATAAAAATATTTTATTCTACTAAAGGTAAAGTGGAGCCTCCATGTGGCATTAAGAGAACACGGGCATTAGGGCCCATTTGTTCGAAGGCTTCATGTAAGGCTTCATCCATGCTGTTAAAGGGCTCCATAAATAGTTTTTTTGACATTTCCGGCTCCATATCAGAAACGATAAAGACCTTTGCTTTTTTTTCAACCAGTGCAATAGCAGCAGCCTTATGACCACCTAGTTCAAAATCATTTTCTATCCTAGCAACCAAATCATCAATGCAGGAGGCTTCCTCAACCCACCGTTCAAAAACAGACTCACCATAGCCTTCGGTGCATGACGCAAGTAATATGATGATCCCGCCATCTCTCACTGCATGCTTTGCATTATCCAGGGCCTTTTGGGCTTGATATATGTTTATGTCCTTAGGAAATCCTCCAGGTGTTGTGATAACTATGTCGGCTCTTTCAGGTATCTTTATCTTGTAAAGACCATCAAGGAAACGACAGCCTTCTCTATGTGCATGTAAATGATGACCAGCACATGCTTTTATTATATTTTTATTTTCGTCCAGAACTACATTTAATATAAAATCAATATTAATAAACTGTGTTACTTCCTCGATATCCTGCCTTACAGGATTGTCGTCCATAGCTCCTGCCCTGGCTGCATCCATGACCATGGCACTATGGTTGGACTGTATAGCCGCCCTTGTTGATACACCCGGCATTATTGCCTTTGCCCCTCCACTATAGCCTGCAAAGTAGTGGTACTCTATGTTTCCAAGGCAAATTATTCGATCCGCTTGTGCAACAAGGTCAAATATTTCAACAGGCGTGCCACGAGATGTGGTTCCAAGCAGCTTACAGCGCCTAACATCGCTATCGACACAGTTGACCTTTTCAAATAAGTCATCGCCAACAAGATATTTCATCTCCTCTTGGTTATGCTTTCTATGGCTACCAAGGGCAAATACTATCGTAATGTCGTCATAATTTGCACCAGCAGCAAGTAATTCGTCCATTATAGCAGGAAGTACCGTTTTGCTTGGCATAGGTCTTGTAATGTC
>LSQX01177495.1_pt1 | contig 22272 bp, 16 predicted proteins | sample 654561 | NCBI WGS metagenome assembly LSQX01 (sample SAMN04489861, study PRJNA283612) | anaerobic digester metagenome | isolation source: 4 biogas reactors fed with cattle manure at either 37C or 55C with and... | place: Denmark: Kongens Lyngby | collected 2014
TTAATTCAAACCCTGATTCGCATGATTTATTTTTTTCGTGGAAGTGGGTGTGGGTAGGGTACTTAGTTTCCAGAGCACAGGGTCCAATGTGTTGGTAAACGAAGCAACGAAATACAGTGCGTTGTTGTATATTCTGAACTGTGGATCTTCTTCTAATGGGTTCACTCTGTTCGTGTTATTTGGCTTTATTTTCACAGTACCGTCTTCGGTGCCGTCGGACTCCCACAGTTCGTATCCATTGCTTCCATCATCGGCTCTGAAATAGAGTTTGTCATTATAAACAATAAGATTATCTAACGGATTATCAATTGGTGTTCTGATATTCGTTGAATTGATTGTTTTTATTAGTTTTGTTCCTTCTGCGGTCCCATCTGTTTTAGCAAGTATCCTATCGGCAACCGAAAAATACAGCTCTCCTTTGAACGGTGTAAAGTGTTTTGGCGAACTGCTAAAAGGTCCATATCCCGTTTGACTTCCCGGGAATATATCCACCGCCAACTTAGTACCGGAAGCACTTCCGTCCGACTCCCATATTTCTCTTCCGTAAGTGGGGTGAGTGGCGCTGAAATAAATTTTATTGTTATAAATGATAAAATTATCCGGATCGGAGCTTGCCGTGGGGTGTATATCTTTTACCATAGCAGTAAGTGCGTCTGTACCGCCGCTCATCCACAGCTCTCTGCCGTGTGTACCGTCATCAGCCGTGAAAAAGAGAATCCCGTTGTACTCAAAAAAATCACGAATGACCGACCTGCTGCTTCCCGGACGAATGTCTTTCAATAATCTTGTACCTGCTTCAGTACCGTTTGTAAGCCAAAGTTCTTCACCTGAATCGTATGCATCGGCAGTAAAATAAAGCATATTGTTAATGACGAGTTTATTTCGAACAGTTATGCCTCCATTTCCATTTCGAATATCTTTTAGCATCATAGTGCCATTAAGAGTTCCGTCAGTTGCCCAAAGTTCCTCTCCATTCGTGCCGTCGTTAGCAATGAATATCAACCTATTGCCTACTATGATAAAATCACTTGGCGCAGAACCGTTTGTTCCGGGTAGAATGTCTTTAACTAATGAAGTGCCTGATTCTGTGCCGTTTGTTGTCCAAAGTTCAGAACCAAACATATTTTCATTTCCTTGAAAAAATATTTTATCCTGGAAAATAATTGGTTGCCTTACCCGTATTTTTTTTATCTCTTCCGTGTTTATTTCCGTTCCATCACTTTTGTATAGCCTACTACCTCCATTACCATCACTTGCTTCAAAAAACAGCTGATTGTTAAATTCAATCAATGAATTTGGATAGATAAATGTCCATGAAGTTCTTTTAGCTTTAAATGGTTCAACAACTGACGCTGTACCGTCGATTGTCCATAGTTCACTGTTATAGAATCCTCTTTTGTTCTCAAAGAATAACTTACCGTTGTATTCTATTGACATCTTAAAATTCGGTTCGCCGTCGTCAGTCAGTTTAACAAAATCTCTTTGCCCAAATGATACCATTGAGAAAAGAAAAATAAATAGGCTTAAAGTAGTTGTTTTCATAATTGTATGTTATTAGAAAATGATATTCACAAAAGTATAGTCTTCATGCAGCCGTTTTATCAGGGGAAACCCTGAAATTTTTAATAATTAATTTTTTCTTTAATCGGATTTAGAGAAAAAATCAGGGTTTCCCCTCTATTTTAGGCGAAATCGATGAAGTACTTTTACCCCCATAAAATTTTACACTATGAAACACTCTAAAATAACATTGGTAGCGCTACTGCTGATTATGCTATTCATGTACCCGTTTTGTAGCAAAAAATACAGAGCGAATAAAGACGATGAGCCGGCTTCGTTGGAAGTAAGCAACAATAATTGTTTGACAAATACATTCAAAAATTATGGTGAACTCCTTACAATTTCGGACATTCAGGCGCATTACAAGTTGGATGCGGAAAGCGTGACGATAAATAATTCCGAAGGATTGGGTGAGTACGAAAGTTGTTATTACACGTGGGAAAGTGACAGAACGGATGGGAAAAGTGATGCAAACGGAGTTTTTAATTTTCCGGATAAGAACCAAATCGGTGTGAAAAACCTGTCAGTTTACGATTCGGATTATACAAAGAAAGAGATTTTGGATATTTTCCAATTTGCATACAAGAAATTAGACGACAGGGACATTGAGATAATCAGCAAAAATCTTGAAAAAGAGTACTCCAACAAATCGAGAATAGAGAGAGCCAATGCTGAAAGCCTGATAGAAAGACGAAAAAACAGCGTGTATGAGAAAGTATATGGAGTGGGTGACAGCGCTTATTGGGATTTTACCGAAAAAAACGGCTGTAATTTAGTAGTGCTTCGGGGCTATGAGACTTTCACCGTTCATGTAAAAATCAGTCTCAACGCAGATGAAAACCTTGAACTTGCCAAGAAATTGGCGCTTACGATTTTAGCAAAATGCGAAGGGTAAAGCGGGGTTGTCAATCTCCCAAGCTCCCTTCTCCAAGGTAATGTCATTACGTTAAGCATTAAATAATTGATCTACAGTTAAATATAAGATAATTTATCATCAAATAATACAATCTTAACTTCGTAGAAGTTGCCCGTGAATAACCCCTAATGTGAATTAGGGGTAGGCAATCCATCCAAACAAAGAACGCTGTAGGCGTTCTACATTATGTTTTTAGGAAAACTCCTACAGAGTTTTGATGTGATTTAATTCACCCCCAATTGAAATTGGGGGTTATTCAAGGGAATGTCCTACGGACATTGCATCGTATAACGGGGATAAACATCGTAAAATCAGCAAAACATGTCTTAACTTAATGACATTATTCTCCAAAGTGGGAAATATGGACTGCAAATTTTTAACTGCATCTGTTAAATCGCAGTAACTCCCCCTTTAGGGGGCTGTGGGGCAGGTCTGAACTACTAACTCAAATACCCCTCTAAAATCGCATTCCGAACCAATCCGGCTACATTTTTTACATCAAATTTCAAGAAAAGATTCATCCTGTGGCTCTCGATGGTTTTCTCAGACAAATTGATTAACTCAGAGATTTCTTTGGTGGTTTTTTCACGCATGATTAGCTGCAGTATCTCAATTTCTCTCGGTGTCAAAAATACTTTTTGCTCCGGATCAATCCTGTTGCCTTTTTTCGCGGCAATGATTTCAGGTGATTTGTAAATCCCGCCATGCATAACCGTATCGATGGCATTAACGATTTCCGCCTTCTCATCCGATTTGAGCAAGTAACCCGAAATTCCCATTTTGAAAAGACTGTCAATCGAAGCATTATCGCCCAACGAAGATATGATTATTACTTTCAAATCCGGGTGACTTTTTATGATACCATTCAAAAATTCGCGCGCATCATCTTTCCCTAATCTGATGTCCTGAAATAGAATATCAATTTTGTTTTCAGTCAATATTTGTTGTAAATCATAAAAATTCTCAGCCGAAAAAATCTGAGCATCCGGCATAGCAATTTTAATAATCTCAATAATCCCTTCAATAATCAATTGATGGTCATCGGCTATTAATATTCTTTGTCCGCTCATATATTAGAGAATAAGATAAATTTCTTTCATAGTTTTTAGTTATTGAAGTCAAGATGACTCCACATCCTAATCCCCGAAAAGGGGTAGCCCTGTAATTATGGTAGCACATTGCGCAATTATCAGATAATCTACCAAATACGCACGCCCTAAAGCCTCTCCCTTTCGGGGAGAGGTTTGGAGAGGGGCTATGCGCTGGCTGTCTCCCTTCGTAAAACTATCCTCGCAATCGTCCCCTCACCAATTTCGGATGTCAAATCAAAGTCTGCTCCAAGACTTTCCAACCTCCGTTTCAAGAATCGTAATCCGTCAGATTCAGTAAATTCGCTCTCGTCCATTCCCTTCCCATTATCTTCTATCACCAAGTGCAAATCTCCGTCTCCTTTTAGGTATTGTACATGAATATGGTCTGCATTCGCATGTTTTTGGGCATTTTGCACCAATTCCTGAACAGCGCGGAATAGACTATGAGCCAGATTCTTAGGCAACTTCAAGTCATACGTGTTGCTGAAATAATTTATCGGCAGTTCTTCGGTATTATTTCTTGCGCAATAATCTTGAAGCGCATCCGCCAATGTATGGTTATCAAAACTCAACGGTAAAATATTATGCGCCACCAATCTCACTTCGTTAAGTACGTCTTGCACCAACTTCAAGAGGCGTTTACTATCGCTGCTTTGCACAGAGTTTTCCAACATCAATTTAATCGCCGTAAGTTGCGAGCCGATACCGTCATGCAATTCACCCGACACTCTGCTTCGCTCCATTTCTTCACCATCTGTCAACGCTTGGAGCACTTCTTTCTCTTTTTGAATTTCAAGCGCTTTCTGCTTGTTCGCGGAAATTCTTTGCAGGAAAAACAGCACACTCAAAATCAATACTGATAAGGCAACTAATAGTATAATCCAATTTAGATGTCCTTTCAGCTTATTTTCTTGCGACAAAATGATGTTGTTCTTTTTTTCCGACTCGAAACTAATCAACAAGTTTTGAATAATTTCCTGGTTCTCTTTATTGGATTTTTCCCGGTATTCTTGTTCCGCTCTTTGCGTATGCAGATAAGCGTTACTAAAGTCGCCTATTCCGGCGTAGCCTTGACCCAGATTTTTATTTAGGCTGTATTCAATGTCTGAATTGCCAACTTGGCGTGCCAAATCCAATGTTTTTTTGCCGATATCAATGGCATTGGGATAATCTTTTAATCCTAAATAACAGGTCAAAAGCGATGCTCCGGTGGATATCAATATTTGCGTCTGCTGAAATTTTTCACCTAATTCTCTCGCACTTTTAAGCGGTTCGATGGCTTCGGCGTATTTCTCTTGTTTCGCCAACACCTCGCCTTTTGCATAATATCCGAGCAGTAAACCCTGAATATTGCTGTTTTCTTGGCTCAACAGCAACGCCTCATCGGCATATTGATTAGCTTTATCTATGTCATTGCTTGTGTGCAGTGTTGTAACGGCGAGCAGTCCGTTAATCATCGGAAGGTACTGTTTGTCGCCTATTTCATTCAAAATGGTGTGGGCTTCTGACCCGTATTCATGAGCGGTATCGTAGTCGGTGCGGCTTAAAAAAACGTTAGCTAAATTGTATCGGATGGTGGCTGCCTGAAGTTTGTCATCATTTTCTTCGCTTAGTTTCAGGGCTTTCCGAAAATACATTACAGCTTCATTTTGCTGATTCTTGTATGCCGAAACTGATGCCAAAAGGTTCAAGTATTTCGTCCACTTAAAATTTAACGAATCGGCTAAATACTGATTGTAAACGCTCGCCAATGCAGAGTCAGCTTTGGCTAACCGCCCTTTCATTATGTCATTTCGTAATAAATTATACTGATAAACATCTTCGAGCAGCGGTTCTTTATCAAACAAGGTTTTTGCCACATGAAGCAAACTATCTTCATTTGCTCCCGGCATATAAACTTGTTGAAAAACTTGCGCTAAAGCAATCGAGTCTGCAGGGTCTATTTTTTCAATATGCTTCTCATTTACACCGGAGTTACATGCTATCAAAAAGATTGAAAAAATGAACAAAAAGTAATTTTGTTTCGATTTCATTATCAAATTATTTAGGGAATTATAGTTTTTTGATTACAATGTGCTAAGGTTAATATGTTAAACATTAAAGGTCACATGAAAGTTCTTTTATTTTCAAAAATAAAATATTTAACGAATATTTATATCAAAATGTAAACTTTCCCCTCCGAAATACGCTTCTTATTTTACACTCATTTCGACAATATTAATTATTAACAAGATGCTCATGATTGATTAAAAATCTGTTACATTTAGTTGTATTTGGCTTCAGAAAAGCCTAACAATTTGTAGCAAAATGAATGTGTTTCAGGTACGCCCATTATTGATGTCGAATATTTGATGCTGAAATTAGCTACAAATATTAAATTCCACCGGAATTTTCCTTAAAAATCAAAAGTCAAAATAACTTTATCGTTAATATTTAAAAAAAAAGAATCACTCAAAGTCAAATTTATAAAAACTCAAACTCTTTAAAAAAACTATTTTTTTCAACTAACAATTTCACTAAAAAAGAATCATTCTAAATTACAAATTGTTTGTCATTTGAAATTTTTTCTATAAAAATGATTTATTTTTGTCCGTATTTTTGAGAAAAGGAAACTACCAACTTACTTCTAAACACTTTTACAACCAACTCTTTTTTGGATTTAATTGAGAACTTTTTTCAAGTTATTTTGTTCATATTTATTCACTAAACCGTTAATAATTCTAACCTAAAAACATTTTAACTATTCAGCTTGTTATTAAACTGATTCTAAATAAACAATAAATATCAATAATTTCGATTGGTAAAAACTATGGCTAAGACAAATAAGACAAAAGTTCAATTAGACATTCCGAAGGAGAAATTGCTCCATATGCACAAGCTCATGTGCGATATCCGCAATTTTGACAACAAGGTAAATCAGATGGTAAAGAGAGGACAAGTCCCCGGGATGACACACTTCTCGGTTGGTGAGGAAGCTGCCAACGTGGGTGCAATCGCTGCAATTTCTGAAGGCGATCTTATTACTTCCAACCACCGCGGGCACGGACAAACCATTGCAATGGAAATAGATCTGAACGAAATGATGGCGGAAATCATGGGTAAAGCTACCGGAACCTGTAAGGGGAAAGGTGGTTCAATGCACATTGCCGATTTGGATAAAGGAAATCTCGGAGCTAACGGTATCGTAGGCGGCGGGATGGGAATGGCAATTGGAGCTGCTCTTACGCAACAGATGAAAAAAACAGGCAAAATAGTCATGTGCTGTTTTGGTGATGGTGCTTGTAATGAAGGGACTTTCCACGAAACACTTAATATGGCTTCTGTCTGGAAATTACCGGTAATTTTCTATTCCATTAATAATTTTTACGGAATCAGCACACCGATTTCAGAGGTAATAAATATTGATTACAACTACCAACGCGCATGTGCATACGGAATTCCCGGACACTTTATTGAAGATGGAAACGATTTATTGGCTGTTTACAATAAATTTGTTGAATTAGTAGATTATGTTCGCGAAGGCAATGGCCCGGTTCTGGTCGAAGCGCTCACTTACCGCTGGTACGGACACTCTACTTCCGATCCCGGAAAATACCGGACTAAAAAAGAAGTGGACGAGTGGAAGAAAAAAGATCCGATAGTTAAATTCAGAAACTACCTGCTCGAAAATAAGTTAGCAACCGAAGAGGAATTAGACGAAATAAATCGTAAATCTATGGAAGTTGTGGAAGGCTCTGTGAAATTTGCCATGGAAAGTCCGGAACCAACTTTGGAAAGTGCATTTGAAGATATTTTTGCACCGTAGAAACCATTTCTAACCCCTAAAGGAAAAAATCATAGTAGAAAAAGTAAAAAAATTAAGATATACAATGAATATTACAAAAGACAAGAGTCCGGCTTCGGCAAAATCCCCTGCAGTGGATTCAGGGGCTACAAAATTAATGTCAGTCAGGGACGCCATAATAATGGCAATGTCCGAAGAAATGCGTCGCGATGAAAACGTATTTTTAATGGGAGAAGATGTCGGTATTTTTGGAGGAGATTTTGGTACTTCAGTAGGAATGCTTGAGGAATTTGGAAAAGAAAGGATCCGCGACACACCCATTTCTGAAAATGCAATCTCCGGATGTGCTATTGGTGCCGCTATGACAGGTTTACGACCAATTGTCGATGTGGCTTTCATGGACTTTATCGTTTACATGATGGACAACATTGTCAATCAAGCAGCAAAAACCCGCTATATGTTCGGTGGAAAAGGTCAGGTTCCGACTGTATTTCGTTGTGCGGCCGGATCCGGTGTGGGCTCTGCCGCTCAGCACTCGCAATCACTCGAAGCCTGGTTTACACACATACCCGGAATAAAAGTAGTTGCTCCGGGTACACCTGCTGACGTAAAAGGACTGCTTAAAACAGCAATCCGTGACAACAACACCGTTATTTTCCTTGAATACAAAGCACAGTACAACATGCGAGGTGAAGTGCCTGTAGATCCGGAATTTACTATTCCGCTCGGTAAAGCCGACATCAAACGTGAAGGAAAAGACGTTACCGTAGTTACTTACGGACGGATGCTTGAGCGAGTTATCCAAGCTGCTGATGAGGTAAAAGAAGCAAATGGTGTCAGTGTAGAGGTAGTAGATCTTCGCACACTTATGCCATTAGACAAAGAAGCAATACTTACTTCTGTAAAGAAAACCGGAAAAGTTCTCTTGGTAAACGATGCCCACAAAACGGGCGGATTTATTGGAGAGGTTGCCGCTATGATCGCTGAGAGCGAGGCATTTGACTTTTTGGACGGAAGAATTCTGCGTTTGGCAGGTGAAGATGTACCGGTTCCATACAATGCAACGTTAGAAGCGGCAATGATTCCGACAGTAGAAAGGATTAAAAAATATATATTAAAATTGGTAGATAAAAGGTAGTTTCGGGTTCCGAGTTTCGCGTTCCGGGTTTCGAGTTTTGCGTTCCGAGTTTCGATTTTTAGAGACTAATAATAGCGCTTAAATACGCCAAATAACAATTGACACGATAGTAGTTTTGAGATTGTAGTATATAAAGTTGGCAGCTTGGGACAGCTATTTTTCAATAGTTTATAGTCTATCTGTTTTATTCAGCAATTTTCAAAAAATATTGTTGATAAAAAAACAAGACATGAAGTAGTGGTTTTAGTGGTTTTAAAACACAAAAAAACGAACTTGTCTGCGACAGAAGGAGATTTATTTTTTGAATTTCACTTAACTACTTTCAACCATCAACTATTGAACGAAACAACTAATCAACCAACTTTTACGTGTTTATTAAAAATTTATGGAAGAAAGACAATTAATAAGAGCAACTCCTGCGGCAAGGCGATTGGCACGTCGGATGAATGTGAACCTGCAAAATGTAACCGGAACAGGCTACAAAGGACGAATTCACAAAGAAGATGTTGCCGGGTGGAATTTCGTTGAAAAAGTCCACATTTCGCCACTTGCACAGCGTATTGCCGACGAACATAACATAGATTTATCCGGTATAAAAGGCTCGGGTCATAATGAGAAAATCATGAAAGATGATGTCTTGCTGTTAATTTCCGATCCGGTATTGAAAGCAAGATTGACTCGTGATGACTTTGCTGAGGCTACAGCACCTCCGAAGCCTCTCTCCAAAGTTACCAAGCAAATTCAGGTTAAGCCCGCTTCTGCTGCTCCGAAAAAGGAAATTGCTCTTGCCGAACCTGACACAGAGACCATTCCGATGAGCATGATGCGAAAAATCATCGCGAAACGGATGTCGGAAAGCTATTTCTCAATCCCATCGTTTATACAGACTTGGGAAATTGATATGACTGAATTGCTCGCGCTCCGAAAAAAATTGATGGATCCGATCATGGTAAAGACAGAAAAAAAGCTGACTGTTACCGATTTGATTTCATTCGCGGTGATAAAGACATTGATGAAGCACAAGTATATCAATGCAAAACTGAATCCTGAAGCTACAGAAATTACGTTCCACAACTATGTGAACCTTGCAATAGCAGTCGGCATGGACGAAGGATTGTTAGTGCCGGTGGTGAAAAACGCGGATAAAATGTCGCTAAGTGAACTCGTAGTAGCGCTGAAAGATGTTACTGAAAGAACACTGAACAAAAAACTACTACCCGATGAGCAAGTCGGCAGCACATTTACTATCAGCAATCTTGGAATGTACGGTGTAGAGAGCTTTACAGCTATTATCAACCAACCGAATGCCGCGATTTTGAGTGTTTCTTCCACTAAAAACACGCCGGTGGCAAAGGATGGTGAAGTTGTAATACGTCCGATTATGAAAATCAGTCTCACCAGTGATCATAGAATAATTGATGGTTTAGCAGCGGCTAAATTTATGACTGATTTGAAACAATTGCTTGAAAATCCACTGTCGTTGTTGATTTAAGTACGCTTCGCGTGATAATGTCTGAAGACGATAGTGCCTTCGGCGATAATGCTTCGTGATAATGCCTGAAGGAATAAATGTCTGCAACTATAATTTTAAAAAACTTTATTATGAGAATTGAAGATTTGGAGATTTATAATTTATCAATGAATCTTTCTGATAAGATTTGGGAATTAGTTTGCAAATGGGTTTATTTCCAAAAAGATACGGTCGGGAAACAATGGGTAAGAGCAGCAGATTCAATCGAAGCGAATATTGCTGAGGGTTTTGGAAGGTTTACTCCAAAAGATTCTAAAAATTTTTATATAATTGCAAGAGGTTCAATGCAAGAAAGTAAAACTTGGTTAACAAAAGCATTTCGAAGGAATTTAATTTCAGAAAATGAATACCAAGAACTTCTTAACGAGTGGACCAAAATATATTTTAAGTTAAATAATTTTATCAAAACTCATTCTAAATTATTAGAAAGCAAATAAAATTATCGCGCAAAGCGCACTATCGCCGAAGGCACTATCGTGTGATGTGCAAAATTTGAAAAAACAAACAATATAATAATCGCCCGAAAAAATTCCAAAATTGGATTTGGGGCTTATCTTTAATTTTATGGCTCACGAAATAATTATGCCCAAAGCCGGCATTGACATGACCGAAGGGGAAATCGTAAAATGGTTGAAAAAAGAAGGTGATCCGGTAGAAGCCGGTGAAATTATCCTTGAAATCATGACTGATAAAACCAGTATGGAAATCGAAGCAGAAGAATCCGGTATTCTTCTGAAAATTCTTCGTCACGATGGCGAGACGGTTCCAATCGCTGAGGTTATCGGATATATCGGGGAAGAAGGAGAGGAAATTGTACCGGAAGAACCAAAAGTAGAAGAACCTGTTGTACAAGAAGAACCGCTCGAAAAATCACTAACCCGGCTAGAAGATTCATACAATGTTATAGTGATTGGTGGTGGACCTGCCGGTTATGTAGCAGCCATTCGTGCAGCGCAACACGGTGCAAAAGTGGCTATCGTAGAAAAGAATGTATTTGGCGGAACTTGTCTGAATGTAGGCTGTATCCCAACAAAAACGTATCTGAAAAATGTTGAAATCATCGAGGGAGTAATGATGGCTGCCGAGCGCGGTATCGTGTTTGAGAATACGAACTTTAAAATAGATATGCCGAAAGTGGTAGCACACAAAAATTCGGTTGTGAGAAAGTTGACAAGTGGAGTTGAAGCACTATTGAGGAGCAATAAAGTCGATATATTCAAAGGTGTTGCAAAAATCAGCAAAAACAAAGATGTAATCGTTGATGATTCTAAAGTTATCAAGGGTGACAAAATTATCCTTGCCGGCGGTTCTAAAGTTTCACAAATCGATATTCCGGGAATAGAGAATCCGAACATCTTGTCAAGCGATCAGTTGCTCGATGTTACAGAATTACCGGAAACACTGGCTGTTATTGGAGGTGGAGTGATTGGAATTGAGATGGCGCAAGCATTCAGCGAGCTCGGCTCAAAAATTACTGTCATTGAGATGATGGACAGAATTGTTCCCGGAATTGACGAAGAAGCTTCGGATGTACTCGCGGCCAACCTGAAGAAAAAAGGTGTAAAAATCCTTACTTCTACAAAAATCACAGAAATCAAAGACAACAAAGGACGCGTAGAAGTAATTACCGACAAAGGATCGATTATTGCCGACAAAGCTTTGCTATCTGTAGGTCGCCGACCTGATTTGGAGGGGATAGGCGATGTGGAGTTTGAATTAGAAAGAGGAAAAATCAAGGTTGATAAGTTCATGGAAACAAGCGTGAAAGGTATTTACGCTCCCGGCGATATCAACGGAATCAAGATGCTTGCACACGTAGCCTTCCGTATGGGTGAAGTTGCAGCCGATAACGCGGTAAAAGGCAATCACAGAGAGATTAAACTTCACTCCGCACCATCGGTAGTTTACACGCTTCCCGAAGTGGCGATGGTTGGATTGACCGAAAATGAGGCTCGTGAAAAATACGATATACGCGTTGGAAGATTTAATTTTGCGGCAAACGGACGCGCGTTAGCATCGGGCGAAAGCAGCGGATTCGTAAAAGTTATTGCCGACAACAAATATGGTGAAATTCTTGGTGTTCATATAGTTGGACCTGCAGCTGCTGAAATTATTAATCAAGCTTCTCTATTGATGGAAATGGAAATCACGGTAGATGAAGTAGTAAAAACTATCTACGGACACCCGACTTATTCTGAAGCACTCTTTGAAGCATGCGCGGATGTCTTAGGTGAAGCAGTCCATTTACCCAAAAAACAAAAATAAAAATAAGTTAGTACTTAAATACTCAACTCTGCCGGATTAAAAAAGATGGCAGGGTTGTTTTTTTCAATATGATATACATTGTCAACAAATCAAATAAACCCGATTATAACATTGCTTTAGAAGAGTATTGCTTCAAGAAATTAGTTGACCAAGACAAAGTTTTCATTCTGTGGATCAACGAACCTGCCATTATTGTGGGTAAACATCAAAACACGGCAGAAGAGATAAATGCCGAGTTTGTTAAAAAGAACGGAATTCATGTTATCCGGCGAATTTCAGGTGGTGGTGCTGTTTATCATGATCTCAACAATCTGAATTACACCATCATTTCCAATGAAGAAAAAGGTGCTGATTTTGATTTCAAGACGTTCTCCGAACCTGTTATCAGCACACTTGCAGAATTAGGTGTGAAAGCCGAATTCACCGGCAGAAACGACATTGTCATTGACGGAAAAAAAATCAGCGGAAATGCACAAGCTTACATAAAAGGACGAGTTATGCACCATGGTTGCCTGCTTTTTGATACAGACTTATCGGTTCTATCGAAGGCTCTTGAGGTTTCAAAAGATAAAATTGAAAGCCGCGGAGTAAAGTCGGTCAGGAGTGTGGTTGACAACATACTACCGCACCTGAAAGATAAAATTTCGGTTGATGAATTCGCAGATAAAATTTTGGAGCAAATGAAGCGAAAATTTCCGGAGATGAAAGAGTATGTTTTCACCCGAGAAGAGCTTGATGATATTGAAGAAAGGCGGAAAGAACGATTTGGTAATTGGGATTGGAATTACGGAAATAATCCGAAATTCAATATTACACGAGAAAAACGATTTACTTCCGGAAAAATCCAGGTTTTTGCAGATATACACAATTCTGTGATAGACAGTATAAAGTTTTACGGTACATTTTTTGGCAACAACAGTGATTTGACCCCTATCGAAAATGCTCTTCAAGGCACGAAATACAATACCGCAAGTGTAAAAAAGACTCTTGAAAACTTGGATTTCAACCATTATTTTGCCGGATTTACGTTGGAAGAATTGACTGAAGCAATTGTAGAAGGTTAAATCGATTAACTCTACTCTTAAAACTACGTTAATAAAGGTCAGAAGTGGTGAGCGAATAAAGCCCATGAAGATATCATTCTGAAAGAAGAATTTGAAAAACTATTGGGTGATAACTTTATTAATGTCCTCTCAGATGAAGAGTTTCCGCCCTATGAGCACGGTTTCGTAACAGAAGAAATGATAAAAAAACACCGGAACAGCGAATCAAAATACATTTATCTCTGCGGACCTAAAGCTACTATGAAGGCAATGCAAGCTATTTTTGAGTCGTTGGGAATCGAAAAGGAATATATTGTGAAAGAGGGATTCTAATTCCCTGCTTTCGGCTCTACTGTTTTTTTCAGCTCTTCGGGTTTTTGCTCTAATAGCGGTACTGAGGTGTGATCCCAAGTCTCCTCAAACTCCCAGTTTTTTATCAAAGTAAGTTTTTTCCCGTAATAAAAAACTTCCTCAGGCTGCCTATTCTCAATGATACTTCCTGTATCCCATTTACCGTTTCCATTCCGGTCAAGAAACATGCGCACATAATAATCACCGGGATCAAGATAGGGAATATTGGTGACTGATTGTTGGATTGGCACTGTCCGGACAACCTTATCATTCTTATCTACCACCTGGAAAACAGCTGTTGAGTCGTATTTCTCCAAGTGCAGTTTCAGACTCGAATAGTCATCCAACGATTTGATTCTCAATTCGCTTTTAAAATTATCGTTGTGGAGGTCGTAAATACTGAAAAATGCGGCAGAATCCACTACAAGCTGATATGAAGCTTCCGGAATCCACTTATGAGTAATCTTAAAGTTCATACCGACCGAATCGACCTTTTCCAACTTCACATCCAAGGGTACTAAGACTGTATCAACTAATTGAGAGAATTTAACTTTAGATTCTTCAATGGATTTTATCGGCGTGTCGAATTGGATATTAATCGAATTAAACACATCAAACCTTGATGTGAGATTGGTCGCTATAGTAAGAAACTCTTTCTTTTTCGCGGTTTTGGTAGTGGCAGGGCGTGCAGTCCGACGCATAAAAAAATTGAGCGTATCCGTTTCGGGCTGAAGTACAAAGACTGAATCTGTTTTCAGGTATTTCACTTCGAGCCTGATTGTGTCTTTATTTATCAGCGTAGAGTCTGTAAGCCAATAAGATAACGTATCCAATGTAGCGTTTTTTTGGAGTAAAACTTTGTTTTCCCAATCCACATTTAACGGTTTTATTTCGGGCATTTCTTCATTTTCCGTATTGAAGAAAATATCCAACTTATGCGGTGCCGAACGTTCCGATTTTGCTAAGTATTGACGTTTGGAGTCATCTTTGAAAAACTTCAAAACAATATCATTCGGCAAATACCTGACTGACTCCACAGAATGAATTGTGTCAACAGTTACGCTATCTTTCCAAACGGTATCCTGTCGAACATAATTTTCAATTTTCGTCTCAAACACGGTTTCAATAAATCCGGCGCCCTCTCCTTTCTGATAAAAATTATCCCGATTTTGATCGTCCAAGGCGAAAACACGGTATTGCTCTTCTTTCACGTTATAAACCGTAAACTTTCCTTCATCTCCACTTTTTGTTACTCGGTTAAATGGTTTGGAAACGAAAGCGGAGTCGCTCAAGTCTCTGTAAACACCGACTATAATACCTTTCAACGGATTTAAGTCCTCAGCATTAATGAGCGTTCCCGAAAGTTGGAGCGTGTCAATCTGATCTCCAGTTGCAAAAGAGAAAACGAAATCTTTCAAAATATTTCCTTCATTATTATCTACAATCGCATCCCCAAAATTGATTGAATAGGTGGTGTTTTCCTCAAGAGAGTCATTCAAGTTTACAACAACTCGCTTTCCGTATGCCCGTATTTCCGGATTTGTTCGTTGCGGCGGAGAAATGATTACATTTTTAGCAATGTCTTTCAAAACAACATTCTCATCAAATTCTATTTCTATCTTTTTCCCTGAAATATTGACAGATTTATCAGCCGGAGTGGATTTGATCACTTTGGGAGGCACCTCATCTTTCGCTCCGCCTTGAGGACCCTGACCACGGTTTGCACAGGCATAAATCACGAAAATTGAAATGAATATGAAAATTATTTGTTTTAAAGTCATCTGAAATAGACCCGAAACCTATAAATTCGGTGATTTCGGGATAATCAAAAATTAAATAATAAGCAGAATTAGAAATACAAATCTTAACTAACGGGTTGGAGATATCTTCAGCACCCTGTGCCCTATTCTGCACTGCAGGCATTTTTTATCTTCACAATATTCTCTTTTCAACTGGATAAGAGCCTGTGAATCAAAAGCATTTTCAACAACCACTCCAAGCCTTTTCCAGTTTGTTATAATAGAATTATTCTCAGCAGGAATTTCTTCTAAGATTCTTATTGGCAATTCAGTTGACTGATTTTTCTTTTTGAAATAAGAAAATAGAAATGGGATAACCGTATTGATTAAAATTATATCAATGGAGCTTTTTCCTATTTTTTTCTTTGAAAACTTACTTTCTCTACCAAAAAGATAATGTTTCTGCCAATATTCGGAGACTTCACATATAAATAACGCCCTCAAATCTTTGACATTGTCTATGTTTAGAATTTTAGAGAAAAGTTTTGTTGAGCGGTGAATCAAAGCAGCAAATTGTGCTAACCTGATATGCGGAAAGTTATCCGGGCGTAATCGGAGCAGCTTCCACTGCACACTATCTATCGGAGTTAACTTGTATTTTGTCCGCAAAAACAAGTATTCTCTCTGAAGCTCTTTTTGATATGTATCGTCCTCAGTTTCTGCAAGAAAACCTGCCTGCCCGTACAGGAGCGCCTCCAACTGAAATAAGTTGTCTTTATGCTTCGCCAAGACACTCAGAGGCAACGACTTCGCAGTCTGTTCAAAAGCTTGGCTGTTCGTTCCGAATCCGAAATTTCTGGCCAGTAAGATATAGAACGCTTCCTCCCAATGGTTGTTGGAACGGCTCAAAAGATTCTCAATTTCTAAATATTTTCTCTCCAATCGTTCAATCAGCAGTGCATTTTTCCAACTATTTATGAAAACAGAGGGAACTTCAGAAATCCTATCTTCACAGTAGATCCACTTTTTAGAAGCAGATAATTCGTTGTAATTCTTCAGGATATAATCCGGTATTTCAAGCTCCAACTGAGGGATTTTATCTCCGCTTGTTCTGAAGATATCCTTATCTGACTTTCTGACAACATGTAAAATCACATTATCATACGCTTTATCTTCGTTGTGCCCATGCACATGCCAATCTGAACTTAGATTATGAATTTCAACATTCCCAGCCCACAGCGTATCATCAATTTTGACTTTTGCATTGAAAAAATCGGGTCCGGCATCTGTGTTAAACTTCCCCACATCAATAACCTCCACAGCTTGCCCGTCTGTTGTTTGCATTTTCTGCATTTCAAACAACCGAAATTGCCAAACAAAATGTAGAATTGATTCATTCATGCCAAAAATCATATTCTAAAGGGAGTAATGCAATTTATATTGCGTCTTTGACGAAAGTTTTTAAAGAATATACTTGAATCTTCAAATTCATTTTTTATCATCTATGATTAAAGCCCTCATTTCATATCCTTCTTTTGTCAAAAAATCAAGGACTCGGGGCAGTGCGGAGAGAACGTTTTTCTCTGCTTTCAGCGAGTCATGAAAAACAACTATGGAACCGTTTCTGGACTTTTTTTTCACCTCCGGCACTATCTCGCTTTGTGTTACTCGCTTATCGTAATCATAGGTTATGAAATCCCACATGATAATCTTATAATCCTTCTTTAACGCTTTGGCTTGTTTCAGAGAGATACGCCCGTGTGGTGGTCTGAACAAGGGACTACTGATTATTTCATCCGCTTTCTTTACATTTTCAACGTAATAACTAAGTGAGTTTTCATTCCCTTTTAAGTGGTTGTACGTGTGATTTCCGACAGCATGGCCTCTTTTTTTTACCTCTTCAAAAATTTCCGGATATTTTGCCACATTTTCTCCCACACAAAAAAATGTTGCTTTAGCATCATACCTGTCTAATATATCAAGCACTCTGGGTGTTACAATCGGGTTTGGGCCATCGTCAAAAGTAAGATAAATTACCTTCTCGGAAGGATTCATCCTCCAAACCGGAGTTTTCCAAAATCTTTTTATTATTCCGGGAATCTGACGCATTACTTCATGTTGAATTTAGTCGCGAATGCCTCGAATTCTTTTATGTATTTATCAAAAATCTCTTTTGCTTGGCTCTGACTGCTGATTTGCAACACATTATTCAGAACAGCCATTTCATGACCTATCGAATTGCTTGCTACATTTCGTTGTGAAGTTTTAAGACTCGCGTACCAGTTAAGATACTCCACACTTCTATTCCCCACTTCGTCCAAGATTTTATTGCCCAAATCGGCAAGACCTGCCTCGTATGCGTAGAATGCCAACATGTTTGAACTGAAATCGTAAGGAACATTATGAGACGGAATAACTTTATCGCAGTAAAGCAAAGCTTCTTTCGCGCGCGCAGTATCACCTTGGGCGATCAATGCTTCAATCAAGTATGAGAACGCGATTCTGTGCGTTTTACACATCCGCATTATGTTATCATCAATGTAAACTTTCGGATTCTCAATTCCACCAAATTTAAATTTGGTCATCATATTTTCATACATTTTATCCGTATTTACATTCATTGTATTGCTGTCGCGCTGTGCAACCGGCAGAATTTGCAAAGCAAGTCCCGTACGCTCAAAATACTTTGGCAAACTCTGCGGATAGTATTCTTCACCAACGGTAACACACATATACATAGGACGTTTCCATTGGTTTTCCTTAATCATTTCATATACCATTGCTTCTCCTTTGAATACATTTCGCGGAAGATCGAATGTGATTTGAGGTAGAATTTCATCTTTTCTTTCAGCCGGTAGAGTTCCTGTAGCAATGACCTGATCCGGATCTACATTTAGGAAAAGTTTGCTTGAAGGGAAAAATCCGTCACCTTCAATTTTGAAATCCTTATCATCGCTCTTGATTATTTCAAAAGCATCAATCATGTTGAATGGTTCTCCTTTTGTCAAATCCTGAACGGAAAGGACATCATTTGTACCTGTGATATAGTCTTTTCTCTCCCAAGAAATTGGCAGTGGAGCTGATTCGTAAGCGCCACGCTTCATCTGATCAATGTACCAGTCTGTTGGCAAATAACTCAAATTACACACACGCACATCGGTCCTTACGCCTTCCACTTCCTGGTTGTACCAAAGCGGGAATGTGTCGTTATCGCCGTTTGAAAAGAGAATCGCGTTTTCATCAACCGAATTCAGGTAGTTTTGTCCGAAATCACGTGCAGTCGTCCTTCCGCTTCGGTCGTGGTCGTCCCAATTTTCTGAAGCCATAAGCGCCGGAATACCAAGACATGCTACTGTGGCAATGATGGCGCTAAGATTTTTCGGAAGGAATCTGTCAAATATTTTCCCAATTCCCATCACGCCAAGTCCAATCCAAATAGCAAAGGCATAAAACGAGCCTGCATACGCATAATCACGTTCACGCGGCTGATATGGAGTTTGATTCAGGTAGATTACAATCGCCAATCCGGTCATAAAAAACAGCAAAAGGACAATCCAGAAAGCGTGATTTGCCTTTTTACCGGAGTTAAGCAAAAAGAATATACCTATTAAACCGAGCAATAAAGGCAACATGTAATATTTATTCCTGCCTTTATTTTCTTTTAACACAGTCGGTAATAAATCTTGATTTCCGACTAACATGTTGTCAATGAATTTAATACCTGTAATCCAGTTGCCGTGCTCTATTTCTCCGGAGCCTTGAATGTCATTCTGCCTTCCTGAAAAATTCCACATAAAATAGCGCCAGTACATGAAATTCACCTGATAATCAAAGAAAAATCTCAAATTCTCACCGAAAGTGGGTTTAATTTCAGTGCGTTGCTCACCACAAAAATCATAAGATATGCTTCTGCCTTTTATATTTCCCCAGATTTTGTAAGCATTGATATGAGTAGCTTGCGAACTGTACATTCGTGGGAATAACATCATAAATTTATCATTTTTTTTGTAGTTGAATTTATGACCCGCCACTACATATTCATCTCTTTCTGAAGGATTTCTTTTCGGTTTCGGAGCGTAAAGAGGTTTTTTATCCGCATCGTAAGTGCAGGTATTTCCTTCTACTTTTAGTTTTGGAGGGGCGCTGTAAACACCACCATAAAAGAGCGGACGGTCACCGTACTGCTCTCGATTGAGATAATATTGAAGGGAAAACACGTTGTCCGGCGAGTTTTGATCCATGGTAGGCTGTGCCGCTGAACGAATAACGATAACTGTGTAAGTGGAATATCCGATTAGCATCAGTACAATCATCAGCGCGCTCGTATTGAGCCAACGGGGGGTAATTTTATCCTTTTTGTAGAAAAAGAATAGAAGCAACGCGGCAATTATAATTACTCCAATCAAAATACTTCCACCTAAAAACGGTATTCCGACCATCGTAATGGCAAGCATATAGGCAATTATCATTCTCGTATAGTTCTTGTTCGCATGGGTTTCATACACCGCCCAAACCAGCAGACCCATGACAAGTGCTAAGTAGAAAAACAGTCCTGTATTGTATGGAAGTTTGAAAGTATTGACGAAAAGCAGTTCAAATCGAGTCGCCCAGTTGATTGTTTCTGAAATCAATCCGTACTGAACAAACGCCAGAATAGCGAATGAAATTGCCATAGCAGAAATTACTCCTTTGATGGAAGGTGTGTATCTTCTGTAATAATAGACAAGGACAATGGCAGGAATTGCCAGCAGATTGAGCAGGTGGACTCCAATGGAAAGTCCCATCAGATAGGCAATGAGAATCAACCAGCGATCGGAACCGGGATTATCGGCATTTTCATCCCACTTCAGAACAAGCCAAAACACAACAGCCGTAAACAACGAAGAATAAGCATACACTTCACCTTCTACCGCTGAGTACCAAAATGTATCTGAAAACGTGTAAGCCAACGCACCAACTAATCCTGAACCCAGAATGATGATTATATTGGTCGTTGAGAATTCCTCTTCCGGTTTTCCTATTACTTTTTTTGCCAGATAAGTGATTGTCCAAAAGAGGAACAAAATCGTAAACGCGCTTGCCAAAGCTGACATGGCATTTACTAACATAGCCACTTTTGTAACATCGGAGGTGAAAAGCGTGAAAAACTTAGCGGTGAGCATAAAGAAAGGTGCTCCCGGCGGGTGTCCGACGTCAAATTTATAAGCTGCAGAAATAAATTCACCACAATCCCAAAAACTTGCGGTTGGCTCAATTGTCATTAAATATGTCACCGCAGCTACAGCAAAAGCTATCCAGCCTGTGATAGTATTCAAAAATCGGAAATTCTTCATTATGTTTGATTTAATTTTTTAGCTGATTAACAAAAAAACGTTCAAAGATACAAAGAAAATCTTGTTTGATTGAAATGTAAGGTCATTTTTAGATAAAATTAAATGGTTGAATGTAAACAATCGAGCAGGAGGAATGGATTACGAGACAACAGCTTAACAACTGTCTGAAAGTTACAAGAGCTTAGTTTAGAAAACCAAGCGTTGTTCATTCCTTTGTTCAGAGCGGGACTGCTTGACAGTTTCTGAGCTCAAAACTCAGAATTCGGAGCTAAAACACCTACGATTCACTCCCAGCCTGCATTTTGTTTCAGCACACCATCCGAAAGAAGGATTTGAGAATTAGGAATTGGAAGGAAGCCATTGGTTTCTGTCCGAAATGTGGTAGAATAAAGGGCATTTTGGTTCTGATTCTTGACCGGAATGTTTTTCAATTTATTGATTTCCGTTTCAGCATCGCCCCAGCGAAGTAAATCGTAATAGTGTATCCCTTCGAAAGCAAGTTCGAAGCGTCTTTCAGACTTTATGTTCTCTGATGTTACAGGAATTGAATGCAGATTTACCCGGCTACGAACCATGTCAAGGTATTCTTGGCTTTTACTTGAGCCGAGTTCCGCTCCCATCAACAGCACATCCGCAAAACGAAGCAAGACAGTTTCCTGCGTAATATTCAACATAAAATCCGATGGCGCATTATACAGCGAAACGCTCATATTTTCAGGTTGCCCGTTCACGAAAATATTAATGGGAACATATTGCTGATTATTTGGTGTTTTGTAATTACATTTCCATCCTGAAGCGGAAGTGATTCTTTTTGGTAAACTCCCGTGTAGAATAAAAATACCCGTGTCAAAAATCCCTGTGCAGCCCATTTGGTTGCACGCCCAATGTCACTCACGGAGTAAGGTTCTGCCGGTAATTTTTCAACGGCAAATTTCAGGTCTTCAGCTATTTGAGCATACAGTTCCTCCGGGTCAGCTTTCGGCAGGTTTTGCGGTTCGGGCTTCAACACAAGCGGCACCGCTCCAAACATTTTAGCCAGATCAAAATAAATTCCTGATTTTTGATCAAACTCAAATTATCTATTCCACCAATTTAAATGCAGTCCCAAATCAGTCAATTACTTTTTATTCTGATAATGTCGGGTTTCTCTCTGACATGAAAATGTGTATATACATTCCTGAATTTAAAAGTTTTAACAGCACACAAGGATCGTTATTGTTTGGTTGGTTTTATCATACGATTACAATTTATTTTTTAACATCAAGGTCGTATGGAACACGCCATTAACCATTCTCTCGGGATTAAGATTTATCTTAAATGGCTGTTTCATTAATTATTTTGGTTCTACTTGATTTCGTGTGACAAAAATAAAACATTAAGATTTCATTTAGAAGTTAAGGGACTTTTAGAAATAAATATATTTACATTAAGTCAATATTAAATCCTTAATGAAACCTTAATTTGACTTAACTTCTTAATGGTAAAAAGTATTTTAATATAGGGACATTCGTGAAATAGCAT
>LSQX01005781.1_pt1 | contig 22270 bp, 19 predicted proteins | sample 654561 | NCBI WGS metagenome assembly LSQX01 (sample SAMN04489861, study PRJNA283612) | anaerobic digester metagenome | isolation source: 4 biogas reactors fed with cattle manure at either 37C or 55C with and... | place: Denmark: Kongens Lyngby | collected 2014
ATCACCGAAGTCACCGTACAGTTCTGTCAACGGGCGAGCCTCGCCGCCTGTGAGAGGCAGCAGAAACAATTGAGCCTGGTTTTTCCCTTCCCGATCCGAAAAGAAAGCAATCCATTTGCCGTCAGGAGACCACCGGGGATGTGAGTTGTTGTGCTTACCAAAGGTTAATTGAACGGAATCCCCATTCTCTATAGATAACAACCACAAATGAGAAAATTTCTTCTCACTCTCTTTTTCGACAGTTTGAAGCACGTATATAATTTTCTCACCGTCGGGGGAGATTTGACAATCCAGTAATACTTCCAGGTCATATAAATCTTCAGCTGTTATTCTGCGTTTATTCATCGTGTTGTTATCCTCGCTTTCGGTATTTTTCTTCCAAACCATCATTTATAATAAATCAATTATAATATTAAAATACAATCTGAAATCTATTTATACAAACTGAGGTAATCATGGAAAAAATTCGTTATGGCGGCTGGGAAAATTGTTACAGAATTGCTAATGACCAAATTGAATTGATACTTACTGGTGATGTAGGCCCAAGAATTATCCGATTTGGCTTTCTCAACGAAGAAAATATGTTCAAAGAATACGCAGACCAATTAGGACGAACCCAATCGGATGAATGGCTAAATTTCGGCGGACATCGTTTCTGGCATGCCCCTGAAGTATTTCCCAGAACTTATTATCCTGATGTTGAACCTGTTTTGGTACAGGAACTGGAAGATGGCATCCTTGTAACCCAAAAGCCAGAGCCGACGACTGGAATCCAAAAACAAATCAAAATCAGCCTGTCCAGTTCAAAAAACGAGGTTCAACTGACCCATTCGCTGATCAACCATAATCTGTGGGCAATCGAATGTGCCCCTTGGGCATTGACCGTCATGGCTCAGGGAGGTGTGGCTGTATTACCTTTACCCCCTCGCGGTCCGCATCCTGAGTTTATGCTTCCCACCTCTACTCTTTCAATCTGGCCTTATACGGATCTAAGCGATCCTCGCTGGGTTTTAGGTGAAAAATATATCCTTCTGAGACAGGACCCTGACGTTCAAAAACCACAAAAAATTGGTATTTTTGCCTCCGACGGATGGGCAGGATATGTTAATTTCAACACCTTATTCCTGAAACAAACGCCGATCCATTTTGATGCGCTCTATCCTGATCTGGGCGTGAATTTTGAGGCCTATACCGATGGCGAAATGCTTGAAGTTGAAAGTCTCGGTCCGATCGAGTCGATTCCTCCCAATGGCAGAATTGATCATCAAGAACACTGGACCCTTATCAAGGGTGTGAACCCACCAATTTGCGATCAGGATGTGATTGATCAGATATTACCTCATTTTGTAGATTGATTTCTATCAAAAAAGCGCTGAAAAACAGCGCTTTTTTCTTTTCAACTTGCATACTTTTTTGGGATGTTATTGAAAAAACAAAAACACTCTTCCCAAAATCAAGCCTGAAAGAAAGCCAATCATTGAAAGCACAAAGAACAGGAAAATAAGCAATCCTGCCTTTGTGTGAACAACGCGTTTGATCAATCCTGTTGTTTTCATTAATATTCCGTCCTCTTCCATCAAGCGGATTACCATGGTCCAAAATTTTAATTCAAAGGAATTTGAAGGCTTTATATGTTCCATTTTTATCACCTAACGACTCAACGAAGTCGAGATAATGCGCCCATCTTCGGTTGCGAGCACCCGCACTTTTTGACGGATTTGCTTTCCATCAGGTGTCGTGCCCGAACTTGAATAGATCAACAGGTACCGACCTTCCGACTGTTTCGAAACCTGAGGGGCTTTCTTTGCCAAATGTGGAAATTGTTGATAAATTATTTGATTTACCTTTGCGATCGATTTTTGTTCCATATTAACCTTTAATCCGTTTCCTGAGAAATGCCGGAATATCAAGATCTGTTGTTCTCAGATGTGATTGAGCAGCTGAAAAAGCATAAGAATCGGCAGCAAATTGCTGATCTTCATGCATGGTTTTTCTGGTATGGGTTGCAATCGGCCTTATCCGATGGTTGGACTCAATCTGTGATTCGATTTCCGACAGGTATTTATCCGCGCCAGGGATGACCTGTTCGATGTGCATAGCTCCCAAGCCCGTCACAATCAGGATGACCTGCGCACGATCCATCAAATTCTGATCATAAACAACCCCGGGAATAATTTCAGCGGTCTTTCCCGTTTCATTGTAGAGATAATCCAGTGTTTCGGTTACTTCAACGAAGGTGAGATCATCACCACCACTGAAATTTGCAATAATGCCTGTCGCTGAGGCAAGGTCAATATCATCAAGCAGCGGGTGATGCAAAGCAGATTTCAAGGCTTTCATGGCTTTATCTTCACCCTCACCCGTACCAACGGACATCAAAGCGCCGCCGCCCAACTGCATCATTCGACGAATGTGAGCAAAATCAACATTAATCAATCCGGTTTCAGTAATCAGTTCGGATATTCCGCTGACACCCTGCCGAAGGACATCGTCAGCCAATTTAAATGCCATCTCTAAAGGCAAATCACGCGGTGCGATTTCCAGCAAACGGTCGTTTGGAACAGTTATTAGCGTGTCGGTATATTGACGCAATTTTTGTAACCCAATCGCCGCATTTTTCTGTCTTTTGCCCATTTCAAATGAAAATGGTGTCGTCACAACAGCGATGGTCAATGCACCGATGGTTTTGGACACCCTGGCAGCAACCGGGATTGCGCCAGTACCCGTTCCACCCCCCATGCCTGCTGTAAGAAACACCATATCCGCACCATCCAGGACTTCTACCAGTTTTTGAAAACTTTCCTCTGCTGCTTTTTCACCTGCTGCTGGATTACCGCCTGCGCCAAGCCCCCGGGTACTGTTTGGCCCAAGCTGCACTTTAATATCTGCCAGGGAGGTCTCAATCGCCTGCTTGTCGGTGTTGCAAGCAACAAAGGTCACACCTTTCAAACCATATTCAATCATCCGATTGACCGCGTTGCAACCGCCGCCGCCCAGACCAACGATTTTAATCACGGGCGAAGGGATACTAAGAGGAGTTTGTTTTTTAGGTTTAATTTCAAACATGCCTTCCATTGTTACCTCTGTATGCTAAAGATTTAGTGAAAGTGTTGCAATTTCTATTCCGGATTCAGGCAAAACCTTGACAACGCTCCCTGATGCCCTGAGTTGGTTAAGGGCTTCATCTGTAAAAAGATGAGGGTCAGGATAAACCATAACGGTTTTCGCAGTAGCTGCCTCCTGCAAGGAGAAGCCGATCGTTGGATGAAGTTTTTTTATCAACGGTCGGACTTTATTCATCACAACATCGGAAATCCCTGAATCGTACTTTGGTAATAGCAGATAGTTTGTGATGAACTTATTCCTTCCTTTCTCTCCCCCTTTATTGTTAGTTGTGCTTTGAAGATCGAATACTTGGTTCAGGTCATCTGCTTTGAGATCGGGGCCTTTTGCCTGAATTAAGGTTTCAAGATCAAAGCTGCAAGTGTAAACCAGATCTCCAAACTTAATGTTCTCATCATTCTCTGAGTCAGCTATTGGATCTTCAAAGCATCCCTTGTAAATCTTCCCAATATTCCTCAAAATAAGCGATGGGTCAGTTTGGCTGCGAATGGTTCCAGTATTACCTGCGTCCAGGATCATTACAGGTAAGGTTTCTCCTATAATTCGCTGACTTGTTGTCTGAACCCAATTAAAATTATTGAAGCCCAGCTGATCCTCCTGTCCTTTTGGTGTGTGGTAAGGTCGCGATGCAGACCAGCGCTCAGGACCGCCCCTGCCCCATGAAAGCGGACGGTTAAACGTGTAACCGTAGCTTGCAAGCGTAAGGTTGGATAGAATCTCATCCAATCGTCTGCGTTTCAAACCATTCAATGCCAGGTCGATAAAGGCGGTATCCCAATAATCACCGCCGGGCTGTAACGGCGACAAAACCGGGTCGATTCCTATTTTTATCGCATGACTTGCCAGGGGGATAAAGCGATCAAGAAAATGATCTACCAAATTTTCATAATGCCAGCCAGAAGTTGGCCATGCGCTTTTATTGTTGGGCTTGTCGCCTAAAATCACTTTGCTGCATCCCCATTTTGCATAAGCATTGAAAAGAAAAGCCACATCATTTAGTTTCCTTGCCAATGGAAGTTCACCATCAAAATGAACAATCGGAGAAAGTCCATTTTTCTGTGCGATTATAAACACATCTTCAGGTATGGCTTTTTCAAAATCTGCTCTGATAATCAACGTGCTGGCGCCAAGCCGGCGCAATTGGGATAGCCAATCGTGAACGACAACATTTACTTTGAATTTGGGCGATGTAAAGTATGAAAAGCCAAAACTTTGTTTAATCTCTGTCATCATTAATCCTCACCTCATTGGAATACCTTGATGTAATACCAACAAGTGCAAGGGTTGTGCCAATTGTTTTGAAGATTTGGGATATAATTCTACCGTTATGATTTTGGTTACAGGCGGTACCGGATTTATCGGGAATGTCCTCATCAGGCACCTCACAGAGTCAGGTTATCCCGTTAAATTGCTGATACGTCCATCCCACCAAACACCTAAATTGCCAAAAGGTGTTCCTTTTGAAGTTGCCCTGACCAGTCTCAGCGACGATAAAGGATTACGAGCCGCCCTGAAAGATGTCGATACTATTATTCATCTCGCAGGTGCAGAATCCTCGGGGCGTAAAGCAGAGCTAACCAGCGTGGACGTTAAGGGTACGCAAGCGCTCGTCCAGGCAGCCTCAGCGGCAAAAATCCAGCGATTTGTTTATCTAAGCCATCTCGGGGCAGACAGAGCTTCTGCGTTCCCTCTCTTGAAAGCCAAAGGTATCGCCGAGCAATTTATCCGAGCCTCAGACGTTCCCCATACTATTTTTAGATCTGCGGTCGCTTATGGCGAAATGGACCACTTCACAAATGGTCTGGCTTTCATACTCAAAATTTCTCCCTATTTGTCCCTGCTGCCGGAAGAGGGACAGGTTCTGTTGCAACCGATTTGGGTGGAAGACCTCGCATCTGTGATGACCTGGTCTTTAGAAATGCAGGATATGCTTGATGAAACCGTCGAAATTGGCGGTCCGGAGTACTTAAGCTTTAAGAAAATTTGTGAGATAATTACCGAGCAATTAAATATTAAACGGCGATTTATATCAATTAAACCTGTCGTTTTAAACAGATTTACAGAATTATTAGAAATACTTGTGCCAAATTTTCCAACATCCGTTTTTTGGTTGGATTATCTGGCAACAAATCGAACAACAAATCTCGATACATTGCCAAGGGTGTACAATCTACTGCCCGCCAGAATGAGCCATCAACTGGGATATCTGCGGACCAAATCTTTCCGCAGGGATTGGTGGCGGACCATCTTACCAGGAAAGAGAATATCGAAACAATGGGATTAAAATCTGTATGCGTCCACGGACATTTTTATCAACCCCCCCGAGAAGACCCCCTTTCTGGGTTAATACCAAACGAGCAAGGCGCGCAACCCTACCAGAATTGGAATGAGCGCATTCTTTTCGAATGCTATAAACCAAATGCCATTTTGAGAAACTTTGAAAAAATCAGTTTCAATATCGGCCCAACGTTATTTAATTGGATTAAAAACAACGACCCCGAAACTTATCAATCCATTGTTAATCAGGAAAACCTGAACTATAAACAGTTTGGCATAGGCAATGCCATAGCACAAGCTTACCACCATGTCATTATGCCCCTCGCAAATAAACAGGATAAGATCACCCAAATCAAATGGGGTATTGCAGATTTTATTCACCATTTTGGGCACAAACCTCAGGGGATGTGGCTGCCTGAAACAGCTGTGGATCTGGAAACGCTCTCGTGTTTGGCAGACAATGAGATTAAATTTACAATTTTAGCGCCCTGGCAGGTGGAAGGTTTCGAAAACCTCAGTCTGGATCAGCCATACCTGGTTGAACTCCCGGATAATCGCGACCCGATTGTGGTCTTTCTATACAACAGAGAATTAAGCACACTGGTCAGTTTTAATTCAGATGCGACAAAGAATGCTGATCATTTTATTGAACGGTGGGTTGCACCGCTTTTCAGTTCTCCAAATGGTAATCTGGATAAAATGACACTGATCGCTTCTGATGGCGAATTATACGGACATCACAAGATATTCCGCGATAAATTCCTCGCGCATATGCTCAATGGCGGGTTGCATCAGAGAAACTTCGAGATAACTTATCCGGGCTTATGGCTGGCAGACCATAAACCCCAAAAATACGTAAAAATCATTGATGCGACATCCTGGAGCTGTCATCATGGCGTGGCAAGATGGATGGACAATTGTGATTGTACGCCCGGCGCGGTTTGGAAATCTGCATTACGAAGCGCCCTTGATCGCCTTTCGGAAGCGATTGATGACGTTTACAAGGAATGGGTCAGCCAAATCACACCTCAAGCCTGGGAATTGCGTAATCGATATATTCAAGTCATTCTAAAGGGGACCGAACTCAGCCACCTTGTGTATGACCTGACAGGCAAACACTTTTCCCTATCTCAAATAAAAACGCTTGGCATACTTTTGGCAGCGCAGTACGAACGGCAGAGAATGTTTGCTTCTTGCGGTTGGTTTTTTGATCACTTTCACCGGATCGAACCTCAAAACAATGTCGCCTATGCGTCTCAGGCTGTTTGGTTAACCAAACATGCAACGGGGATTGATCTTAAGCCCCTTGCGCTTGAACTCTTACACCATGTAAGGGATGATCGCACCGGTCTGAGAGGTGATACTGTTTTTGCTGAACGCTATCAGCGCACAGAAGACTTCATTGCAGATAAAAATTGTTATTTTAATGCTTCAAGCAGCTTCTCAACCTGATATTCAGATGCTTCCTCTGCGATTAATAAATCCTTAATCAGTTGAAATGCCTGGATCACCTTTTCAACAATCTCCGTATGGCTTCTATCCGGTTCGGACGTGAGGCTGATCAAGCCAATGGTCATCATCCACCACAGTAAAGCTTCAAATGCTTCTTTGTTGAACCATAAAATCTCTTTATAGCGATTGATATTTAAAAATCTCCGAATTTCATCAGAGGATAACCAGGTTTCCAGGGTCCTCCTTGCCGAGGCAAGATCCTGATCCATAATCCAGTTTTGCTGGTTGATTAACAAGCGCAGAATGGTCAATCCCTTGGAAGCCTCTTCTTCATCATAGCCGAGGTCTTCGAAAGTTGTTTGGGCGATCTTTGAGATTCCCCATTCTTCCATCCAGCTCAACCCAATTTCAGGATAATCCTTCTGCGAAGATTTGACTCTGCCAATGAGCCTCAAGTCATTCCACATCAGAAGCACATACCACGCAAATGGATTCTCCTCAAGATTCTTTTGTATAAACTTTAAGGCTTCGAAATAGTTTTTTGATTGCGGAAAAGGGTAATGCTCTTCAAAGACATGCAGGGCAAGAAGAGCCTCATAGCTTTTTTGCATCTGTCGCATGATGGGCTGCATGTTTTCAGATCCATTGATGTGTTCACTGATCACAAACAACAACCTTTGGATTTTTTCCTGCTGGATTTGAAGCTGATCGAAATCAAATACATCACCAATCTCCCTCAGACGCAATTGATATTGCATTTTTAAGGCACCAGGATTGATCAGCTCACGTAATGGCTGAAGGATGGGCGAAAGAATGAGTTCTTTGATTGAATTATGAATACTCGGGACCCCTCTCCCATTTAAATAAGCATTCAATTGTGCGTATTGTCCATGCTCATTGTCGTTAACTATACGAAAATCCATTAATACACTGTAATTATAGGCGTCAAGCTGAAAATAAAGACCTTTATCCATCACTTCTGCAAGGGAACGGATGAACTCCATTTGAGATATGTTATCTTTGAAGATCACAAATTGCTCCGGTTTCCCCAACAAATTAAGCCCTTCATGCAAATGTTGATTTTCTAGATGCCCGGTTTCTTTGTTGAGGTAACTTGCTGAGACGTGTATCCACCCTGCTGTTGAGCCAAAACGATTGTTATAGATTACGAGTGCACGCTCATTTCCAGCACCATTAGAATATGCGAAGACATCTTCTGCCACCTGGCGTTTTCCGGAATAGAAATCATAGAGCAAGAAATTTTGAACACCTGAAAATAAATCTCGCCGTTTGAGCAAAGGAAAAATCTCGCGTTGATGACGATGCACCAGGTATGGATCTTCGTTTTCCTCCCAGTAAGGTCGGTAATATTCCATTCCATATTTTTCAGCAAATCCCTCGATTTGCCCATGCCCAAACATCGGTAATCCCGGCATGGTTGCCATTAACGTGCAGATTCCAAAATACTTATCGCCCTTGCCAAATTGATCAACTGCCGTCTTTTCATCCGGGTTGTTCATAAAGTTGACGTAACGTTTTAAAATCTCTGAGTCAAATTCAATGGTATTTTTAATCAGCTGGCGATATTTTTGGTTTTCTTCGTTGCGAAGCATGTTCATGAACGCGCTGTTATAAACCCGGTGCATCCCAAGTGTACGTACAAAATAGCCTTCCATCAACCAGAATGCTTCAGCCAGCAATAAGGTATCAGGTACTTCTTGGGCAACACGGTCGACAACCTCACGCCAGAACTCTTTTGGAAATATCTTGTCAAACTGTTCTTTACTGATCCCGTATTCTGATCGACTTGCAATATCACCACCGGTGCCCGGTTGTGGGAACCACAATCTTTGATAGTGCTTCTTAGCCAGAGTCATTGCCGCATCGAAACGAATTATGGGGAATTTCCGGGCAACGTGCAAAATGGTCTGGATGACTGCTTCACGAACTTCTTCATTGAGATAATTCAATTGTGCGGTGTCATTCCACGGCATACTGGTGCCATCATTCCCATGGTAAATAAAGCGGGTATCACCGCTGTTGTGGTCAACGCGCAAGAAAACGACCGCAGCATCTGTGCGATCATAATAATGGTCTTCGATTTTGATCGTTAATCCCTCAACAGGGCTCAGGTTTGGCCCTGAAAATGAATAGGCTGGGAATGGACTGTAAGGCAAGGAAATAAACCAATCGGGGTGCTGTACAACCCAATCCGAGTCGATCCCCATGTGGTTGGGGACCATATCGCTTGCCAATCTGATCCCATAGCGCGATGCCTTTTCCTTCAAGCGCTGATAGGCATCCTCACCACCCAGAGCTTTCGCAATCGCATAATTTTTCAGTGAATAAGCAGAAGCCACCGCATCGGGATTACCGCAAAGTTGTTTAATTTGCCTGGATGCTTCACTCCGTTCCCACAAGCCAATCAACCACAGCCCGTTAAATCCCCAATTTGAGAGTTGTTCCAGCTCTTCATCCGGGATCTGATCAAGATTATTAATTTCAATACCGTATTTTTTAGAAAGCTGGTGAAGCCATACAAAGGAATTCTTTGCGATCATGACAGTGCGCGGCATCCAGTCGCTGTCGGGGCTGAAGTTTTCATCCGCTCCCTCAGCAAAATAATTGGGCGCCAATGTTGGGCCAGTTCCAGGGAAAAATCCCTTGCTTTCTTCTTTGATAAAGTCAATCGAATTTAACAAGCGGTATAAATAATCACCCAGCATGAACCCCCACTTACGACGAATGTATTCAAGCTGATCGGCAAGCGAATAAGGTTCTGCAATCGCAGGGCTGCGCAACAATGTATAAAGGTCCTCGTCATCCGGCCCAAAATGAGGTTTTGATGTGAAGAATTTGTGAAGTTCGTCCATCATCTGCCGGTAGATCGTTCCTTGCCTCAGTGCTGTATCATCAAACAATTCGAAAAACGGGGCAGTTGCAGGGTTTCGATTGGTAATCCACAACATCAATATTTCTTCCAGGACAAGCTGTGAATGGGGTATGTCGCCGAATTTTCCTTCTAAGAATGCTTTTTCAGTGAGTTTGCCATTATAAACAGCGATGGGTGGATATTCGGTAACAAATTCCAATAAAACCTTTCGGACCTTGATCTCGCCGAAGGTCTCTTGCAGATATTCATAAGCGTCGCTCATGATTTTTGGGTCGATTTGTTGCCGGTAAAGCGAAATGACGAGATGCAATATCTCATCAATTAAACCCATTGCGTTGATTTCACTCGCTTTAATCGCATTTTCTGGAAAATTTACCAGGTCTCGCTTTTGGTTCATTTTCTGTGTGAATTGTCTGGCAGCCAGAAGGTTGGCAAAGATGATATTCCCATCAAAGCTAAAAAGCATTTCGTCGAATTCATATTTGTCTCTTGCTAATCGGGATATATGAAATTCAAACATCAAATTCTCTCCTCATCCTCAGTTGATGAGGTCAATTATACTCGTAGCTTTGAACAAAAATAAAACCACCCTAAGGTGGTTTTATTATTTATTTAACTGACGCGTTTCAAAATATGTGTGGTGATATTTGAGCCACTCCCCCCAATGTTCAGCGTCATCCCGAAATCGTTGCGAGGCACCTGAGTTTCACCCGCTTCCCCACGAAGTTGTTGAATCACCTCAACGATCTGGTACATGCCTGTTGCACCGACAGGATGACCACGGGCCTTTAACCCGCCGCGTGTAGCGACCGGGATTTTACCGTCAACTCTGATCATCCCTTCTTTTGCCAGTGTTGGCCCTTTCCCCCGTTCTGCAAACCCAGCGGCTTCAAGTGACAGGGCTGCCATAATTGTGAAGGCGTCATGATATTCAAAAACACCGATATCATCAGGACCAATTCCCGCCTGTGCGTAGGCATTTTTTGCTGCTCTTTCACCGGCAGAAAGCCAGAGCGGTTCCCGTCGATTGTGGATTGCAATCGTATCCGTTGCAGCAGCTGATCCTGCGACGACAATTTTTGGTGTCCCTGCTGGTATCCAGTCAGAACGGACAAGAACAACAGCGGCTGACCCATCGCCTATTGGTGAAGCATCCATTAAATTGATTGGGGCACAGATCATCGGTGAATTAATAAATAGGCTCTCGGTTATTGGTTTTTGGAATCTGGCGTTAGGATTGTGGACGGCATTGGCATGGGCATTGATCGAAAATTCTGCAAAATCAATATCCTGCCAGTGGTATTCATGCATATATCTTTTCATAACCAGGGCATTCAATGCCACAAAGGACACCCCCTGGTCAACCTCCCAATCCGCATCTGCTGCAGTTGCCAGGCTGGCGGTTACTTCCCCGCCAGGTGAATCCGTCATTTTCTCAACACCCACCACCAGGGAAACATCAGCTTCCCCCGATGCAACTGACAGGTAACCAGCCCGAAATGCAGATCCCCCTGAACTGCACGCAGATTCGACCTTGATGGCTTCAGAATACCGCTGTCCGATCCAATCGCTGACCATACTTCCCAGATGGGCTTGCATATTTGCCGCTTCTGAAAGCATATTTCCAACATAAATGCTATCGACGCGATCAATCTGGGCTTCGATCATCGCTGCCAGTGCAGCATCACCTGCCAGTTCGCGCAATGATTTATCCCAGTGTTCATCAATTTTTGTTTGTCCAATTCCGATTACAGCGACTTCTTGCATAAAATATTTACCTTTCAAATCTATTCTACATAATTATATCGGAAGAGACTATCAAGTCCTATCATCTTTTGGTTTTCAACCACCAAGTATAATAATACTCAAGGTGATACTATCTCAGATGGAGTTTGATCCTTCATGCGTTGTGAATTTTTCAACATCGAATATCCTCAAGTACAAAATGTTAATCAAGAAAGGACGTCATGTTAAAGGTTATTGATATATCCGTTGCAATCACATCACAATTTCCTCCATGGCCAGGAGACCCTGCTGTAAAGTTTCATACTTTGTCGTCGATTGAAAAAGGAGATGAGTCCAACCTGACCCAAATTTCGATGAGCCTTCACACAGGAACGCATATTGATGCGCCGAAACACTTCCTTGATCAAGGTATTACAACAGATGATATTGTCCTCTCAAAATTGATCGGTAGGGTTCTTGTTGTTGAAATAGATCAGTCTGTTGATGTGATTACAGAGTCATTGTTAATCAATCACCCGCAATCTGCAGATATAAAAGAAACGACGAAGATCCTTTTTAAAACAAGAAATTCCTCCTATTGGCATTCCCATCCCTCAGAATTCCAACATGACTATGTTGGAATTGACGCATCTGGTGCAGCCTACCTGGCGCAATTCAAACCAGATCTGATCGGCGTCGATTATTATTCTGTCGCTCCTTATGCGGATACGTATACACCACATCACATCTTGCTTGCTCAGGGAATTGTTTTGCTTGAAAGCATCGATCTTACAGGTGTGCCCACTGGTTATTACAAGTTGATTTGCCTGCCGATGAAAATTGCCCGGTGTGAAGGAGTGCCTGCTCGTGCCATCTTGCTCGATGAAGCAATTTTTGAAAGAAGGTCAACGCCGACGAGCAACTGATTGTCCAGATCTGTGACGGAACAAATACAGTGTTCGCTACGTCTACAGGGTATATTGTATAAGAAAAATGGAGATTTTAAAAAAATGAACAAGAAATTTGCCGCATTATTCTTACTTCCGCTGCTGCTTACATCAGCCTGCAGTGGCCTGGCTCTCCCAATTCCTGAAGAACCCCAAAACACCACAGGTTTTGTAAAAAGCAGTCAAAACCGCGAAATATCTCCCCTGGTGGATCCGGACTTGATCAATCATCTGGTAAAAGACAACAATGCATTTGCACTCGCTTTTTATAATCTTATCAATGCCGATGAGGACAACATCGTCTTTTCACCCCTGAGCCTTTCATTGGCACTCAGTATGACCCTGGCAGGCGCAAAATCCACGACGGAACAGGGGATGATAGATGCACTCAATCTATCGCTTCCTGTTGAAGATCTTTATTCTGCTTTCAATGCGTTGTTACTGGCTATTGAAGAATCCCAACAAACAACGATAAATGATTATGAAGGCGACAGTTTTCAGTTGAATATCGCCAATTCCATTTGGGGGCAAACCGGCTATCCATTGAAAGAAAGTTTCCTGGACACGCTATCCACAAATTTTGATGCGGGAGTTTATCTTGTAGATTTTGTCGGCGACCCTGATGGTGCCTATCAAGCAATCAACCGCTGGATTGAAGAAGAAACTGAAGAGAAAATCAAAGAATTGATACCCCAGGACGCTATTACTGCAATGACACGGATGGTGTTGGCAAATGCGATCTATTTTAACGCTTCATGGCTGTATCCTTTCAATAAATCCGCCACAGAAAAAGCTCCGTTTACGCTTTTGAACGGCGATGAGATTAACGTGGATATGATGAAACTTTCAAATGATGGTTTGTATTACGCACAGGTTGATCGTGCACAAGCTTTAGAGCTACCCTATTTAAGTTCGGATTTTTCAATGACGCTCATCATCCCGGACGAAGGTTATTATTCTGATTTTGAGAAAAATCTGGACATTCAACAATTAGATGACATCCTGAATGAAATGGGGAAGAGAAATGTCTATCTGCAAATACCAAAATTTGATTTATCAACCACGACCGATGCCAGACAACCATTAATTCGGTTGGGGATGGCGGATGCGTTTGATATGCAAAAGGCAGATTTCACGGAGATGACGGAAGAAAACGAATTGTTCATCTCTGATGTGCTTCACAAAGCCACGATCATCATGGACGAGCAGGGAACAGAAGCTGCCGCAGCATCAGCAGTGATCATGGGTATCAAAGCGATGATGCCGGAAGAACCCGTTGACCTGGTGATCAATCGACCCTTCATGTTCTTTATTCGTCACCTACCGACAAATTCAATTATCTTTATGGGTCGGGTGACCCACCCATAGGATGATTTATTTACTAAAGGGATGCTAATTTACAGCTTCAACTGCACAAAAATCGCTTCCTTAAAATGATACTCACCCGAACCAAAAAACTGCTTCCGGGTGAGTATGTTTCTTAACAAGTAAAATTCATGCTTTTCAGGCAAGGATTTCGGGCATCGTGATCAGATGGTATGCCAGCGTCTCCATATCTCTGGCTTTTGTTGATTGACCGATCTGTCCGATGATCTCATCAAAGTGCTCACGAATGATACGGCTTTCTGGAATGTAGGAGAATAAATCGACCTCCCCCATAAGAATATCACCCAATCCCATTTTTTTATAAAGCTCACTAACCATGCTGTAGCTCCATTGTTCCGTGATCTTCAATTCATCCGCCATATCCCGACGTCCAAGGCTGAAGATGAACGCCATCCTTGCAACTTCTGATTCATGATCGGTAAAACCAGGTAAATCTTTCTTACCTTTAACGATCAGTTTGTGATCGGGGATTACGAATTTCGAATTACCAGCAGCCTTCAGCGTGCTGGGTGTAAAAACGAAATATCCCTTTTCAATGAATGTAATAATCCAGCTCAACGAGTAGCCCACCTCATGCTTTGTTACATAACCTCGAATGCGTGGGTCTTGAATTTGATTCAGGATTCTGAGCTCCGGGAGGATTCCTGTCAGTAAAATCTTTGCGTTATGCTGTGTATCTTCCAAACGCTGGCAAATCTCTGAAATCCTGACCCTGTCTCCAATCAAATCAACATCGAGGATCAGCACGTCAAAAAACCGTTTCCCTTGTTTTAGAAATTTATAAAAATCCGCACGGGTTTGAAATTCTCCAACCAACCGGGTTCGCCAATCACGAACCATTAATAAAGCCATCCAATTGCTGGAAAACACATCGTCTTCAAGGATGGCAACGAGGATATCTCTGGGCATTTTAATCTGGTGATGCTTCTAGTTGCGATGTACAAAGAGGGCAACGTGTCGCATTGATTGGAATTGATGACTTACAGAACGGACATTCTTTTTCTGAAGGCGCTGTTTCTTCCTCTTTTTTGACTTTATCTTTTATCAAATTCAAGCCTTTAATGATAAGAAACACGCCCAAGCCCAAAAGAATAAAGCTGATAACGTCAGTTAAAAATTGCCCATAATTAAAAGTGACTGCCCCCACGTCCTTGGCCATCTGAAGCGTTGCATGGGCTGGGAGGGCTCCTTCTCCTTGTTTGAGGACAATAAACAGATCCTGGAAATTTACGCCGCCCAACAACAAACCCAGCGGCGGCATGAGCAGGTTGTCGACAACAGAGCTGACCACGGTTCCAAAGGCTCCACCGATGATGATTCCAATTGCCAGGTCCATCACATCGCCTTGCATTATAAAATCTTTAAACTCGTTAAATAACTTCTTCATTGCAACTCCCTATCTAAAACAAGAAAACAAAATAAAGTGCTCGAATTACGATTATAATAGATTTGCCGAATTTTTGATATAATTCTTTTTAATATAAGACGGTTGGAGAAGAAAGGGAATCATGAAACATGTAGCAGTATTAACCAGCGGTGGTGATGCACCAGGCATGAATGCGGCTATCCGGTCTGTAGTTAGATGCGGCGTTGCAAAGGGGTGGAAAATGTTTGGCGTCCGAAATGGTTTTCGAGGGCTGATTACCGGTAATATCGTGGAAATGAATACACGCGATGTCGGCGGTATTATTCAAAAGGGTGGTACGATCCTGGGTTCCGCCAGATGCGAAGAATTTAAAACCGAAGAGGGACGATATCAAGCCATACGAGAACTCAGACAAAAAGGAATTGACGCGCTGATTGTCATCGGTGGCAACGGCTCTCAAACCGGTTCCTACTATCTAAATAACCAGGGTTTCCCGGTTGTTGGGATTGCATCCACCATTGATAATGATCTTTGCGGCTCCGAAATGACCATTGGGGTAGATACTGCTTTAAACATTGCGCTGGAAGCCATTGACCGGCTTAAGGTTACGGCTTCTTCCCATCAGCGTGCCTTTTTGCTTGAGGTCATGGGGCGAGATTGTGGCTACCTTGCACTGATGGTGGGTATTGCAGGCGGCGCAGAATACATCTTAATTCCTGAAATTGAAACTGACCCGGAACAAGTGGCTAAAACCCTTAGGCTCGCATATGAACATGGGAAAACTCACGCCCTGATCGTGGTGGCAGAAGGCGCAAAATACAACGCAGAAGCGTTAATAGCTTTTTTCGAAAAGCATGAGGATCGCTTGGGCTTTAAAATACGCGCGACCATTCTGGGGCACGTCCAAAGAGGAGGAACGCCAGGCGCCTTTGATCGCAACCTCGCAAGCCGACTGGGGCATGGTGCAATTGAAGCGATTGACCGTGAAGAATACGGTGTCCTGGTCGGATTGAATCAAAGTAAAATTACAACCACACCACTAGAAGAAATTGTTGGAAAAATTAAGTCAGTTTCTATGGAAATGGTGGAGCTTGCTCATATTCTCGATTAGGGTATCAATCGACTTTACGTAAATAGGCTTCGATAAAAGGGTCAAGTTCTCCGTCAAGAACCGCCTGGGTATTTCCCATTTCAAAATCCGTGCGGTGATCCTTCACCAGCTGATAAGGGTGAAGGACGTAAGATCGAATTTGCGATCCCCATTCTGCTTTAGTAAAACCACCTCGCAATTCGGAGATTGTTTCTGCTTGCTGTTCCTGTAAGATCTCCAGCAACCGAGCTTTCAGGACCCGCATCGCATTTTCCTTGTTCTGCACAAGAGACCGTTCATTTTGACACGTTACGACCATTCCCGTCGGCAAGTGCGTGATTCGAACCGCTGTTGCGTTTTTTTGTACGTTTTGTCCGCCTGCTCCTGATGATCTGTAAACATCAATGCTAATATCTTCTTGTGGGATCTTCACCTCATCCAAGTCACCCAATTCTGGAAGGATCTCAACCAGGGCAAACGAAGTATGGCGCCTATGGGCTGCATCAAAGGGTGACAATCGCACCAGGCGGTGAACGCCTTTTTCAGGACGCAGGTACCCGTAAGCCAAAGCTCCGCTGACACCGATCGTCACACTTTTAATCCCTGCTTCTTCACCCACCGTTCTATCCAGAATTTCGGTTTTATAGTTGTGTTCTTCAGCCCATCGAAGATACATGCGTTCAAGCATGGCTGCCCAATCCTGTGAATCCGTCCCCCCGGCACCCGCATGAATCGCTAAAAGTGCGTTTCCTCGATCATATTTGCCAGAAAGCAAGGTGTTCAGCTCCAAACGATCAATCGCCTCTTCAATCTGGTTTATTTCGCCAACCATTTCTTCAGCCATTGATGCATCGGCAATTTCTGCGAGTTCAAGTAAATCTTCTGTTCGTTTTTTAAGCGTTTCAAAGGTTTGAATTTCCTCCCTCAGCTCCGATTGACGGATCATGATCTTTTGCGCCTGTTCATGATGGTCCCACAGATCTGGCGCCTGTACCTGTTTGTCAATCTCAGCCAGTTCACGCTTCTTTGCGGGCAAGTCAAAGATGCTCCTGTAGACTGTTTAATTTTTCATTAGCTAAACCAAGTCGTGTTTCAAAATCGCCTGACATTTTTCCTCCAAAATTTACTTACTTTCAATTATCCCATCAATGAAAGCGCTCGGATCAAACACTTCGAGGTCCTCGATGCCCTCACCCAACCCGGCAAACAAAACAGGAAGACCCAGTTGAGACTTAACCGCAAATACCATCCCGCCCTTGGCAGAGGAATCTAGTTTTGCCAGGATCACACCATCCAGTTTAATGGCTTCCTTAAAGGCTTTTGCTTGCTGGAGTGCATTTTGACCGGTTGTTGCATCCAGAACCAGCCAGGTAGCGTGTGGCGCCCCTGGTAAAGCCTTACCGCTCACCCGATGTACTTTTTTGATCTCCTCCATGAGGTTGTACCGGGTGTGCAGCCGACCTGCTGTGTCTATAATGACCACATCACTTTCTCGTTTAAGGGCTGATTGAATACCATCGTACGCAGCCGCACCGGGATCGCCGCCTGGTTGCCCGGCAACCAGAGGAACGCCTGCCCTGTCAGCCCAAACCCGCAATTGATCAATTGCAGCTGCACGATAGGTATCCGCTGCAATGAGAAGTACGGACTTACCCTCTTTTTTATAACGAAATGCCAGTTTCGCTGCTGATGTTGTTTTTCCAGAGCCATTTACGCCAACCAGCATGATGATAAACGGCTTTTCGTTAAATTCAAAATATTCAGGCTGGGGCAACCAGCGCTCAAGCTCGGTCTTTAAAGCCTGAAACAATTCATCTGATCTTGTGATGCCCTTCTGATCAACCAATTTATACAAAGCATCCATGACCGCAAGTGTGGTTTCCACACCGAGATCAGCCTGGATCAGCATTGCTTCTAATTCATCCCAGGCGCCTTCCGTCAGTTCGGTCGTCCCAAAAAGATTTGCAATCCTTCCAAAGGCAACTTTTCGGGTTTTTTCGAGACCGTTTATCCATTTATTAAAAATATTGTCACTCATCCTTGCCCAAAATACTCATGTCCGTTATTTTTTGCTTCCATATTGTCCTGCCAGCTGACCGCACCCCGCCCTGATTTCAATGCCACGTCTCATTCGGACGGTGCATTGTATGTGATGCTCATCCAGTACGGACTTGAATGAATTCACCCTGGTTGCATGGGACGGTTTTGCAAGATAGGCGGATGTGGGATTCAAAGGAATCAGGTTCACATGACAGTTTAACCCACGCAATTTAACCGCTAATGCTTTCGCATCATCCAGCGAGTCATTGACATCCTGAATCAATGCATATTCAAAAGTCACCCGTCGATTTGTGCGCTTAATATAATACCTGCATGCATTTAAAATTGCATCCACACCAAATTTTTTGTTAATTGGAATCAATCTTGAACGGATATCATCATCAACAGCGTGCAAACTTATCGCCAAATTGTACTGCTTGTTCTCATCTGCAAATTGTTTGATTTTTGGCACAATCCCCACAGTACTGATGGTGAATCGACGTGCCCCCAGACCAAATGATTGAGAGTCATTTAATCGTTCCAATGCATCCATCACATTGGCATAATTTAAAAACGGTTCACCCATGCCCATCACAACGATATTGGTGACCTGCTTTCCATTTTCAGAAAGCAAGCGAGCGTAATGTAACACCTGGGCCACAATTTCACCGCTGGTCAGGTTCCTGGAAAAGCCCATTTGCCCTGTTCCACAAAACAAGCAGCCCATGCTGCACCCTGATTGTGATGATATGCAAAGCGTTCGCCGTTCATCGTAAAGCATCAAGACTGCTTCAATCAAACACGCATCATGCAGCGTAAACAATGTTTTTATCGTTCTTTGATCTGAAGAGATGATCTCATCGACAGGCGTCAGTGCGTTAAATGTCAGGACTTCAGAAAGTTTTTGACGTAACCCTTTCGAAAGTGTGGTGATTTCATCAAAGGATGTTCGATAATTCTGATAAATTGCTGACCATATTTGTTTTGCCCTGAATTCGGGCTCATTTAATGCCTTCAATTCGGAGGTCAACTCCTGCAGGTTAAGATCATAAATTAGAGGTAAGGGTTCATTCATTAATTTATCAATTCGGTCAGATCTTTTGCTATGATCTCAGGCTTCGGCACAAAGGCGTTTGCTTCCTCATATGAAGATGCACCTGATAAAACAAGGGCTGTATGGATTCCTGCTGCCTGCGCTCCGGCAATGTCTGTTTCCAGCCTGTCTCCAATGACCAGGGCTTCTTCTGGTGCCAACCCAAGCCGTTTTAACGCAATTTGGAAGAGTAGAGGTTCTGGTTTTCCAATAATGGTCGCCTTTTTACCCGTGGCGATTTCCAATGCCCCAATCAAAGTACCGGCACCAGGTATGAAACCTTCGGGTGTAGGGAATGTATTGTCCGGGTTTGCACCAACGAATTCACTTCCGGATTGGATCAGTAAGGAGGCATGTTTCAGTTTATTATAAGTCACCCCAAAATCCAAGCCAACCGCAACGACATCAGCACTTTTTTCACTTTCATCAACAATTCTCATATTGTGATGAGAAAGTGTCTGCTTAAAACCTGGCTCACCCACCACATAAACGCTTGCACCCTGTGGATAGCGTTCTTCCAGGTAGGTTCCGACAGCTTCGACGGAACCGATGATCTGTTCAGCCTTGAGATGAACACCAAAGTCAGCGAGTTTCTCCTGATACTCACGGATTGTTCGGGTGGCGTTGTTGGTTGCCAGAATATATTTTAAGTTCAATTCATCAAAACGCTGAAAGATACTTGGTAGATCACCAATCGGTAACGTATCCTGCCACAAGACACCATCCATGTCGATGATCAAGCCTCTTACGTTGGGAAACCTGGTTGAAATCATTGTTGCTCCTGATAAAAAGCCGGACCGCGAAACGCAATCCGGCATTAATTTTGCATAGAACGGTCGTTTTATTTTTCTGGCGTTTCCAAAACCTTATCAACCAGGCCGTATTCCACAGCTTCTAAAGCGCTCATATAATAATCGCGTTCAGTGTCGCTGACAATGGTTTCAATGTCCTGACCTGTTGCTTCGGCTAAAATTTCATTCAGGCGTTCTTTCAACCGCAGGATTTCTTTTGCCTGGATTTCGATATCGGAAGCCTGCCCCGAAGCGCCGCCAAGTGGTTGATGCATATGAATTGTTGCATGCGGGAGGGCATAGCGTTGACCCTTCGCGCCCGCCGCAAGTAAAACCGTACCAAAGCTGGCAGTCACACCCACAGCAACCGTACTGATTTTGTTCGGTATCATGCGCATGGTATCGTAGATTGCCAAACCAGCGTACACCTGTCCGCCGGGGGAATTGATGTACATCTGGATCCCGCTTTCCGGGTCTTCTCTGCTCAGGTAGAGCAACTGAGCAACAATCAGGTTGGCTACCTGGTCGTTAATCGCAGAGCCTACAAAGATAATCCTGTTCTTTAGCAGCAAAGAATAAATATCATAGGCACGTTCACCACGTCCATCGGTTTCAACAACCATCGGGATCAAGGATTTAATTTCGTTCGTTTTCATTTTCACCTTCTTTTTTTATTTTATTTATCGATCAATAATCTTCGTGTTTTCTGTTTTGCTATCCGATCACAAGGATCAGATCCCGTCAGCAGATTCGGCTTCTGTGCTTTCAACTGTTTCTTTTACCTCATCAACCTGACTGTCCACTTCATTTGCTTCTGCTTTTTCCACATCAGTTATAGCAACAGGGGTCTCTTCATCCGGTTGTTCAGCATCGAGGATTGGTTCTGCTTCCTCATCGCTTTCAACTTCTTCAGGGATAGGCTGCCCCGTCGCAATGAGTTTAAGACGGTTTTTAAGCAGTGTATTCATCGTTTTTTGGACACCTTCCATACTGATTGCGCGAGTAAAGGCATCCTTGCCCATTTGTTTCTGCATTTCTTCTGCTTCACCGGATACGATCACTTCGTTCAAAATTTCTCCGATATTGTCTTTGAGCATTTCCTGATCAAGTTTAAGGTTCTCTGCATCGATCAAAGAGTCAACAATTAATGAGCGCTCCAGTCGCTGTTTGGCTGCCGGCCTGATCTCATCAGCAACAAATGCTTCTTCTTCAACGCCCCGAAGACTGAGATAAGTTTTAAAATCCATATTCTGGTTTTCGAGCCTTGCCTTCAGATCATCCAGAACATGCTCTTCTTCATGAGCAAGCATTTGCGGCGGATAATTAAGCATGGCCTGTTGCGTTATTTCTTCCAAATATTCATCAAAATAACTGTCGTCGTACTGGTTTTGATGTTCTTCGCGCAAACGCTGATCTATATTCTCCCGAAACTCTTCAGGCGTTTCGTAATTACCGATAGATTGCACAAAATCCTCATCAAGATCTGGAAGTTCAAGCATTTTCACAGATTGGACTTCTATTGTGAACAAAGCCGTTTTCCCCCGAAATTCTTCATTTTCATCGTCTTCAGCGTAAGTATGTTGCAATTCTCGGGTCTCCCCGTCTTTTATTCCAATCAATGCTCTCGCAAAGCCGGGATAAGGCCATTCATTATCGGTTCCCTCTTTTTCGCTGGGGATGATCACCTGCTGAGGAGTCTTATCTGTAATCACAGCATCTTCATCCGGAGCAGGATTCAGGAATTCGCCACTCAGATTAAAATAGACAAGATCGCCTTCTTCCGCAGGATGATCGGCGGGTAAGATTGTTGCGGAATTGCGCCGGATCCGATCAATAAATTTCTCAACTTCACCCTCGTCAAAATCTTCGGGTTGATAATCCTTTCGGATGTCCCGGTAGTTGCCAAGATCAATTTCGGGTTCCAAAGGAATCGTGAATATCAGTTTTGGTGGGTCCAAGTTTTCAATCTTTTCCAGATCACCCGAGCCTGAGGGCGTAAGTTCTGCCTCTGTTAATATTTTTCCGTAGTCTTCGTCCACCAATAAATCAATGGCTTCTTGAAGAATGGCACCCTCTCCAAATTGAAT
>LSQX01010768.1_pt1 | contig 22269 bp, 23 predicted proteins | sample 654561 | NCBI WGS metagenome assembly LSQX01 (sample SAMN04489861, study PRJNA283612) | anaerobic digester metagenome | isolation source: 4 biogas reactors fed with cattle manure at either 37C or 55C with and... | place: Denmark: Kongens Lyngby | collected 2014
TTCCGTTTGTTGCGTCAACGGAACCTCTGCCCATTCTATACCCCATCTTTGGGCCGAATACAGAATACTCCTTACAAGGCCGTCGCCTATATCGCCTTTCCCGTCTTCGCCTTTTATGTAAAGAGAATTAATGATGCCCCACGTACCGCTAAGCTCCATACTGCAGCAGCCCTTAACAGCGTCGTCCTCGATGGCTACCATTACCAAATCGTGCCTTCCTTCCCTCAGCTCTCCCTTTGAGATTAATTCTTCCGGATTGTCCTGAACGTCGGCCATCCTTATATGTATCATCGCATACACCCCGTTCCGGATTTTTTATTTTTACTTAGGCCCCTATACGCGTAAAATACAGCAAATATTATTTTACCAATATAATTAAAAAAGTACAATTAAAGCTTTATAATTTTAAAAAGCCCCCTTACCTCGCTCTCTTTTAAAAATCTCCATTTACCGGACGGAAGGGGCCCTAGCTCAAGGCTGCCTATGGCAATTCTTTTAAGCGATATTACCGTATATCCTATTTTCTCAAACATTCTGCGAACCTGCCTGTTCCTGCCCTCGTGGATAATTACCCTGTACACGGAATCCTTGTTGGTTCTCTTTACTAGTTCTATATCCGCCGGTGAGGTTATACGCCCGTCAAGGGGTACCCCTCTTTTTATCCTATTAATTTCCCGGCTTGTGGGTCTTCCCACCACAGTGGCTATATAGGTCTTAGCTACTCCGTGCCGGGGGTGCGTAAGGCCGTAGGTTAACTCTCCATCGTTTGTAAGGAGTAAAAGGCCCCCACTGTCATAGTCAAGCCTTCCGACGGGATAAACCCGTTCCTTTATTTCCTTTACCAGGTCCAAAACCGTAGGCCTGCCAAACTGGTCCCGTGCAGTGGATACGTAGCCCTCGGGTTTGTTAAGCATTACGTACACTCGTTTTTCCGATGGGCTTATTGTTTCGCCGTCCACCTCAACTCTGTCATTGTACGGGTCTATCTTTATTCCGGCTTCCGTTACCGTTATACCGTTAACCCTCACGCGCCCTTCGGCAATAAGTTCCTCACACTTTCTGCGGGAAGCAACTCCACAGTGGGCCATGTGCTTTTGCAGCCTTTCCAATCCAGGCCCTCCCTTCGTCCCTTGTTTAATTCCAGTTATATTATACCAGGTTCTTGCTAAGAATATATGACAAATCCATTTATTAATAGACAGCTATGTTACGCTAGATTTGGACCATTACAGGCAAAAAACCTTATCAAGGAAACACCCTTCAAGGTTTTTTGGTTTCTATATACAACGCATTTAATGCTTTACATCTCCTAGCGTGTCATCCTGAGCAAAGCGAAGGACCCTGCGCTTGTTCGAAATGATGGATAGAGCAATGTAATACTATTAATGCGTGGCATATATTATTACTCACTTTGATTGTGCAACGTATATCCTATGCCCCGTCATCTCAAAAGGGACCTTAGTATTATGGGTATTACGCTTTTTATGCTCCTTTCCGGCACACCCTTCTGGCACACCAGGTTTGCCTGCATCAATACCTCCCCGTCAAGCACAACCTTAACGCTGCCGGCTATCTGGCCTTTACTTATCGGTGCCACAACAAAGTCGTCGGTTTCCTCCACCAGTAACACCCTTTGCCGCTCCTCCTCGGTAAGGGGTACCCGAAGGGCCCTGTCGGCAACCAGCCTTACCCTTTCCGCTTTACCTTTTCTTACAGCTATGGTTCTAACAAACTGACCTTTGTGGTAAAAGGTCACCGGGTTATAGGTCTCAAAACCGTATTCCAGAAGGGCCTTTGATTCTTCCCACATGGGGCCGCAGTTTAATACCACCGAAGCCAGCTGCCAATCTTCCCTTGTGGCGGAAGCCACAAGGCACCGGCCCGCCTTGTTGGTAAAGCCGGTCTTTACTCCGTCTCCGCCTTCCAGCTGCCACAGTATCTTGTTCTTGTTATTTAAAACCCTTGAATAATCCCTGCCCCACCAAGGGATTTTTTTCTGCTTTGTCGCAACTATTCTGGCAAAAACAGGATTTCTAAGCGCATGGGCAGTAATTTTTGCCAAGTCTTCGGCGGTGGTGTAGTGCCCCTCCGCATCAAGTCCGTGGGGATTTGCAAAGTTTGAATTTATTGCACCTATATCGGCCGCTTTACGGTTCATCATACTGGCAAAACCTTCACAGTCCCTCCCGATATGCTCCGCTATGGCCACCGCGGCATCGTTACCCGACTGCAACATGAGCCCGTACAGTAGCTCCTCCAGGGTTAGCTTTTCGCCCGACTGCAGGTATATTGATGAGCCTCCTGTATTCTGTGCCCTGAGGCTGGCGGTTACCGTATCCTCCAGCGCCCCCTCCTCTATGGCGGTTATGGCGGTCATTATTTTGGTTGTACTAGCCATGGGCAGCCTAGCCTTAATATCCTTTTGATACAGTATCCTGCCGGATTCTACGTCTATCAGCGCGGCAGCCCTTGAGTTAGGAGTTAGCTGCTGTCCTGCACAGACAACTGGCAACAGCAGCACCGCCGTTATTATTAATAATACTGAGAATATTTTCGACCTTCCCGACATATTACCTCCCATTTTTATATACAACGCATTAAAAACCTTAAATTTCCTAGCATGTCATCCTGAACGAAGCCATTGTCATCCTGAGCGATGGCGAAGGATCTTATGTCTATCTACAAAGGATTCTTCGGGCTCCGCCCTCAGAATGACAGAGTGTGTCAGCTTCTTTACTGCGTTCAGAACGGCAAAGCCGTATTCTTCAGGCTTCGCCTTCTTAAGCGACAGAGTCGGATTCTCCGGGCTCCGCCCTCTTAAGTGACAGATAAAGGAATGCAACACCATTAGTGCGCTGTATATATACTTCAAAAACGAACTTGCTACAGTTTTGGACTACTGTTCCAAGCTTCGTACCTCTTCTTCGTTTTTACCAGTCCCAATCCGCATTTTTTTGACAACACCCTGAAGCTCGTCAATTATCTGTGGGGACATCTCAATTATTCTTTCTATCATTCCGCTACTGTTGGCGGGCATCAGTTTGATATGCTCTTTGCCCACCACCATGAAAGCCACCGGCTGGACCGAAACCCCGGCACCGGCTCCCCCAGCAAAGGGCATTTTCCCACCACCCTGGCCGCCTTTGTCGCCTCCCTCCTGCATCTGGTATTCTCCTCCCCCCGATGCAAAGCCGAAGGCAACCCTTGAAATGGGTATTATTACCGTACCTTCCACCGTTTCAACTGCATCGCCTACTATGGTGTTTACGTCGACCATCTGTTTGATACTATCCATTGTGGTTTTCATCAGTGCCTCTATCGGATGCTCGCTCAATTGTTTCACCGTCCTTCTTTTTGGCTGTTAAAAAAATGACGCCAGCAATAATAGCATGACCGGTTCTTATGCTTAATATGCAGTCAAAATTGGTGCTGAAAAGTGCCCCATCGAAGCAGGGTATTATATTTAAATCCGGCAGAAGGGACGATTTAAACGTAAGATTTGCAACCAGTGAGAATAGGGTTTTTATATTCCACAACAAACCTACTAATATTCCTGTGGCTGCCGCATCCCCGGCCCCGAGCACCGTATGCCATCCAAGTTTTTTTATACAAACCCTCCCCCTCATGTACTTAAAGGCAGCCTGGAATTTTTCTTTCATAAACATGTATTTACGTATTTGATTAAGGACATACTCCGGATAAACCAAACTTCCGAACTCCCTAAGCAGCTTGCCCCTGGCCTTTGCTTCCACTTCACCCCTTACCTTAAGAGCGGGCCTCTCCTCCAGCAGTAATTCCAAAAGGTTTAGTTCGTTCTTTATGTTAATAAGCCCAAAAAGGGCGGATACTACTATTATAAGCTCATCGTCCCTTCCCTCTCTGTAATAGGTTACTCTTATATTAATCCTCGAAACAAGCAATACAATAATTAGCAGCAGAAGCAAAATAACAACCCATCCCACCGTCATACAATACTCCCTCCAAAACATACCTTCCAGAATTAGCTTGCCTTAAATGTAAAAAAAATACACGTCCCTTTACTACCTGTGAAGATTTGACTCCAATAGCATTTTTGCATAAGCGTTATTCATGAAGCCTGATGATTGTAAAAAAAATACACGTCACCGTGTATTTTCATCAAGGTATGTTATTTGTTTTTCCAGTATTTCAGGCAACTCATCCACGGTACTCAGCCCGAAGTATTTCAAAAAATCAACGGTGGTGCCATAGAGAATTGGCCGTCCTATGGTATCCAACCTGTCCACCTCATGGATAAGCCTTTTTTCAATGAGGGTGCTTATTGCAGTATCCGACTGCACCCCTCTAATGGAATCAACCTCCGCTCTTGTGATGGGTTGTTTGTAGGCAATAATAGCCAATGTTTCAAGAGCGGCCTGGGATAACCCCTGCTTCCTTTGGGGAGAGTGCAACTTTTGTATATACTCATAATACTCGGGCCTTGTGGAGAACTGGAAATACCCTTCGGCCTCAATAAGCTGGAAGCCCCTGCGCTCGTAATTATACCAGTCCTTCAACTCTTTAATGATTGGCAGTACATCTTTTTGGTCCATACCCATTATACCGCATAGGTCCTTAATTCCCACCGGGTCTCCCGCAGCAAACAGTACCGCCTCTATGATGCCCATAATCTCTCTTTTGTCCATAATCTATTTCCAACCTTTGTTGTTTCTTGACTTGATTATTATATCACCAAAAACCACCGTCTGCTCAATCTTAATCCTTCTCCCCTTAATGAGTTCAAGCAGCGCCAGAAAGGTAGCAATAACGTTTTCCCGGGTGGCGCAGTCTCTAACAAGCCCCTTAAAGCTTATACTGCCCGATCGTTTTAGAGTATTCTTTATGAAAATAATCCTGTCGGTTACCGATACCTTTTCCTTCTCAAGGCTCTTTTTCAGGTTGTAGTCGCTGTTGTAAAGACTGATATACTTTTTCATAGCCTGGGCAAAGGCTTGGCACAGGTCGGAGACGTCCACGTCCAGTATAATGGGATCATGGTCCTCGTAAGAGACAACCGGCAGGGGCTCCCGGAAAAGCCTTCTCTGGAAAATCTCTTCCCTCTTCCTGAACTCACCGGTTACCTCCTTATACTTCTTATATTCTATCAATCGCTCTATAAGCTGCTGCCGAGGGTCAGCCTCGTCCTCCGGGTCCTTTGCGTTCTGGCTGGGAAGCAGCATCCTTGATTTTATGTGCAAAAGGGTCGCCGCCATTACCAGGAACTCACTGGCTACCTCAATGTCAAAGAACCGCAACTCATCCAGGTATTCGAGGTACTGCCGGGTAATGTCGGCTATCGGGATGTCGTAAATATCCACCTCATTCTTCTCAATAAGGTGATACAGCAGGTCAAAGGGTCCTTCGAACACTTCCAGTTTAACGCTGTAGGACATTATTTTTCACTCCGGAGACTAAGATTCATTTTCTCTCTTACTTCCTCCAGGGTCTTTGCTGCGGCTTCTCTTGCCTTTTTTGCTCCCTCGCCTAGAATATCCTTTACTGTATCCGGTCTGGCGGCCAGTTCTTGCCTCCTGTTCCTTATAGGTTCCAGGAAATCCGTAAGGTTTTTGGCCAAACTTCTTTTACAGGCAACACAACCAATCTCCCCGCCCCTGCATTTTTTCGCCGTATCCTCTATATCTGCCAGCTTTGTAAACACTTTGTGCATAGAGTAGACGGAACACACCTCCGGGTCACCCGGGTCATCCTTCCGTATTCTCTGTGGGTCGGTTATCATTGTACCCACCTTTTTCTGTAACTGCTCCGGGGTATCCGAAAGATATATCGCGTTCTCGTAGCTCTTGCTCATTTTTCTTCCGTCCAGCCCCGGGAGCACCTTAGCCTCGGTTAGGAGCGCCTCCGGCTCCGGGAAGGTATCTCCGTATATATGATTAAACCTCCTGGCTATCTCCCTGCTCAGCTCAAGGTGGGGAACCTGGTCTTCACCAACCGGTACGAATTTTGCTTTGAAAACCAGTATATCGGTCGCCATAAGGCAGGGATAGCCGAGAAACCCGTAATTGGCAATGTTTTTACCCTCAAGCTGTTTGATTTGATCCTTGTAAGTGGGACACCTCTCCAGCCACGATAATGGAGTGATCATTGAGAGAAGCAGAAACAGCTCGGATATCTCCTTAACATCCGACTGCACGTAGATGGTACACTTGTCCGGGTCAAGGCCGGCACTAAGCCAATCCAATGCAACATCCATAATGTTTTGCTGAAGCTCCGATGTATCTTCATAGGCGGTGGTAAGGGCATGCCAGTCCACTATGGCATGAAAGCTGTTGTATTCGTTCTGAAGCTTAACCCAGTTCTCCAAGGCCCCGAAATAGTTGCCAAGATGCAGCTTGCCAGTGGGCCGCATACCGCTCATAATGATATCCTTTGCCATAAGAATTCCTCCCATCCATTCCAGAATATTATATATTTTTGGCTGCCAATAATCAAGCGGGCAGTTATTAGAAAAATAGCCCCACAGCCGTGGTAATAACAAAGTCAATTACACCTATTATCGGGTTTAGTATTGCCCAAAGCAGTCTGTTGGCAAGGAATATAATCAGCATGAATACTACCTGTATCTGGTTCTGGTACTGTACAAGCTTGTATCCCCTATTCCCAGGCAGAAGGCCCTGAAGTATCCTGGAACCGTCAAGGGGATATACCGGCAGAAGGTTAAATACCGATATTACAAGGCTATAAAAATAAAGATAAGTGAAAAACTGTACCGGAATCCCTGTCCATCGGAAAAGGCCGGACACTATTATTATCCGTACCACCAAAGCCAGTACTATACCCGAGGCTGGTCCTGCCAATGCTACATATAAGGTGCCCCTCTTCCTGTCCCTGTAATAAATAGGGCTGGTTGGTACCGGCTTGGCCCAGCCCAGCCTTATGAGCATAAGCATCAAAAGGCCCAGCGGGTCTATATGCGCAAGGGGATTTAACGTAAGCCTTCCCCTATTCCTTGGTGTCGGGTCGCCTAGCAAATCCGACATCTTTGCATGGCTGTATTCGTGAAGCGTCAGGACTATTATTATTGCTGGAAAAATATAAATAATGTTTCTTATATCCATACCCATCATTATATTACCCCCTTTTCGCAACGGCCGCCAGTATCTCCAACTGTCCCCGCCGATCCTTTATATTTCCCTCCACAATCTCCACCCTTGCCCTTTCCAGAAAAATCCTGTATCGGGGACCGGGCTTTATTCCTAGAGATTCCAGGTCACCGCCGTTTATATAAAATTTAAAACCCACTAAATCCTTCATGTATGTTTTTACGTTCTCCCTGTACTGTGTTGTATCGGCGGTTAGGGCCAGGTACTCCAGGATTTCTCCGGCTATACCCCAAAACAGCCTGTAAAGCATCCCCGGCTCCAGCGGTCTCTCTCTTACCGGAAACTTAAGTGCCTTTTCCCTGCTACGGTACGTTTCAAGTTTTTCGTAATATGTTTTGTACCTGCCAAAGGCCTTTTTAAACGCATCATCGTTGATATCCTCCATAAGTACCAGCGCCGGGAAAAGCAGCCTGCCTCCCGGGTCCCCGTTTAACCTTCCCAGCCTTTGATAGGCCAAAGGGGAAATAACGCTTCCGCCAAAAAGGGTACACCATAGCCCGATCTCCTCCATCCTGCCAAGCATATCCGAAAGACCCGGCTCTGCCATCATATATTCCATCTCGGCTAGAACCCTTTCACTGCTAAGCCTGGCCGGATACCCTTCCGCAATTGCACCCCTCATCAGAGCCTCTGTTCTATTGTCCATTTTAAAACCGTACCGTTTTTCGAACCTAATACCCCGCATTATTCGGGTGGGGTCGTCTGCAAAGCTGTTGTCGTGTAACACCCTAAGGATACCATTTTTTAAATCCTCCCGGCCCCCGAAGGGGTCGATAAAGACGAAGCCCTCCAGAGATACCGCCATCGAGTTTATTGTAAAATCCCTTCTGCGAAGGTCGTCGTACAGGTTTGACGGAAAAACCTCCGGTAGCGCAGCGGGTGCCGAATAGGTTTCCCATCGCGCTGTAGTGATGTCTATATTGATCGCTTGCTGGGTTTGCAACGTCACCGTGCCAAAGAATGGGTGAAATATTGCTTTGTACCCGTATCGTTTTCTCAGTTCGGCGGCCAGCCTTTGTACATCTCCCACCACCGAGATATCAACATCCGTAATGCCGGAACCCAAAAGCATATCCCTTACCGCTCCGCCCACAATAAAAGCTTCAAAGCCCAAATAGGCGCAACTTTTGGATATATGTCCTAGTGCGGTCTTAATCCCTTCAGGTATTATATCGGTTAATTTATTTTCCCCAATCATATTCATCACCGCTGACCGCCACCTTGTCCTGCAAGTTCAGGCAATAATATAATATTACCATAATTATACCAGTCTCGCACTCTGAAACCACTGAAAAAGTCCCCTTTTATCATCCTGAGCGAAGCGAAGGACCTTGCGATAGCGTAGAACCTATGAGCTATTGAAAACATGAGATTCTTCACTGCGCTTAAGAATGACAAAGTCAGATTCTTAAGCCTCGTTTCGCCATGACAAGCAATAATTCATAGTTTTTCAGCAATCTTGCACTCCTTTTCTATGCATACTACGAAAAACAAAAAAACCGGAGCCTTAGAGCCAAAATGCCCTTTCCGGCGGGGTGCTTGGCCGCCGGTTATGCAGAATGACTTAACGCTCAGGCTTTTTTGGGTTCAAGCAACAGGTATTAAAGCTGCTCCGCCGGGGTTACCCAGTCAAACAGAACCCGCTTTAACATTAGAAACAAGCCGGCTTTTTCTACCGGACTTTCGGTAACCAAATCAACTATGCTTAAGACTTCTCCGTCTTGTTTTACTATCAATTCCCCCACCTTATCCCCTTCAGCAACCGGGGCAGTAACATCCGGAGACAATACTATCTCTTTTTCCAAGCTGCCTTCCTGGCCTTTCAACACCAGAACCTTGACGTCCTCTGCCGGTTTGACGTTTACCCATCTTTCGATGCCCTTGTTCACCTTCAGCCTTTCTATCACGTCCTCCTTTGAAGCTACCGGCACCGAGTTGTAATTGGCAAAACCGGAGTTGAGAAGTTTCTCCGCTTCCTTGAATCTTATTTCGGAGGTGGGACAACCCAAAAGCACTGCTATAAGCCTCATGCTGCCTCTTTGGGCGGTTGCGGACAGGCAGTACTTAGCCGCATTGGTGGAGCCGGTTTTGAGCCCGTCCGCGCCTTCGTACCTCCTTAAGAGCTTATTTGTATTGACCATGGTAAAGGTGGTGAACCTTCCCTCTTTGCCCACCTCGATATCCTCCATCCATATGGTGGTCCAATCGAATATCTTGCTATGCTTGACCAATCCCCTTGACATAAGGGCTACGTCATAGGCTGATGTATAATGATTGTCGTCATGGAGACCGTGGCAGTTGACAAAATTGGTGTTCTGCGTCCCCAATTCTGCCGCCCTCTGGTTCATCATTTGTACAAAGGCTTCCTCGGTACCTGCTATATGTTCTGCAAGGGCAACGCTGGCGTCGTTACCGGAAGCTATAACGACGGCTTTTAGAAGCTGTTCCACCGTTTTTACCTCTTCCGGTTCCATATAAATCTGGCTTCCTCCCATACCGGCGGCATTTCTACTTATTATAACCCTATCCTCCAGGGAAATCCTTCCGCCTTCCAGGGCTTCCATGGCGAGAAGCGTAGTCATTATCTTTGTTACACTGGCGGGATACAACTTTTCGTGCGCAGCCTGCTCGAAAAGAAGTTTACCGCTACCGGCGTCCATTAGGACGGCCCCCTGGGCATCCACCGACATTTCATCGGCACAGGCCGGGTATGGAACAGCAAAGGATAATATGGCCAATAGCATAAGCGTGAAAAATATCCTTGTTCGCATTTTTATACCTCCAATTCATGTGGGTTCACTATTAGATTAACCATCCTAAAATGTAGTTATTCAAAAACAAAGCCCCCTATCCGGATAACAAAAAGAGCCTTTTTACGGCTCCTGTTTATAAACAAATTGTATAAGACTTCATGAACATTCGTTTGTCATGCTGAGTGGCCCCCTTTGTCATGCTGAGCAACCACCTTTGTCATGCTAAGCGTCCCCCTTTGTCATCCTGAGCAAAGCGAAGGACCTTGCGTAAGCGAAATACAGGTCTTTCAGTCGTTCCTCCTTCAGTATGACACATCTTATGTAAATCTATTAACACTTTATATGTAGTATCTTCAGCCCAAAACATCTACCCTTACTCTAGCACCCAGAACCTAGCACCTGTGATCTGTAATGTTCAACCCAATAGTCCTACCCCAACTCTAATACCTGGTGCCTGTAACCGTAATCTGTGATCTGTGATATGTATCATTGTACTATTTCCTTAATAAGAACCGGTTTATGCACCGGTCCCTCCGCTACCGTCACAGCGCTCCTTATAAGTTCAACCGCCTGTTCCAGGTTCGCCCTGCTATTTATATGCAGCGTGGCGATGGCCTGCCCCTTCCTAACCGGCATGCCTATCTTTTTATTCATCAACAGTCCCACCGCCGGGTCGATTACGTCTTCTTTTTTGCTTCTTCCTGCTCCCAGCAGCATAGCGCCAATACCTATTTTTTCTGCGTCGAGGGATGTAATATATCCGTGGCTTTCCGCCCGTACAATGACCTGCTCCTTTGATTTGGGCAATATCCTGTCAGGATACTCAATCACATCGGGGTCCCCGCCCTGGTTCTTAATAAACTCTCTAAATTTGCTCACAGCCCTGCCGGAGGTAACAATCCCGTCTATCATACGCCTGCCCTGCCCCCAGTCGCTTGCTTTTTCACCCAAAATCAGCATTGCCGCCCCCAGTTCCCTGCACAACCCGTAAAAATCCTCCGGCCCTTCGCCCTTTATTGTATCAATGGCTTCTCTGACCTCAAGGGCATTACCCACTGCATTACCGAGGGGCTGACTCATGTCGCTTATTACCGCCATTGTCCTTTTCCCCGAAGAATTCCCTATATGTACCATTGTCCTGGCAAGTTCCAGCGCATCCTTTGTTTCCTTCATAAATGCACCGCTCCCTACTTTGACGTCCAGCAGTATACCATCCGCCCCCGCTGCCAGTTTTTTGCTCATTATGCTACTGGCAATAAGCGGGATGTTATCTATGGTAGCGGTAACATCCCTCAGCGCATACAGTTTCTTGTCCCCGGGAGCGATATTCCCCGTCTGCCCGATAATGGCGACGCCTATCCTTCTGACGGAATCGATGAACTCTTCGGCGGTAAGTTCCGGCTTAAACCCGGGTATGGATTCCAGTTTGTCTATCGTTCCACCGGTATGCCCCAGTCCCCGGCCGGACATTTTGGCCACCGGTATACCCGCCGCCGCCACAATGGGGGCCAGCACTAAGGAGGTTTTATCCCCGACGCCGCCGGTGCTGTGTTTATCCACTTTTATTCCCGGTATAGCGGACAGGTTTACCTGCTCTCCGGATTCCCTCATGCACCGGGTAAGCATCACCGTTTCATGCGGTGACATGCCCTGGATAAAGACAGCCATCAGAAAGGCTGCAGCCTGATAATCTGGTATACTTCCGTCTACGTAACCATCAATAAAGAACTTTATCTCTGTGTATTCAAGTACTCCATTATCCCTTTTTTTCTTAATGATATCGTACATCCTCATATCTATTCACTCCCCTTCAGGATTTCTTTAAGGAAGCTTTCACCAAAAGAATAGCCTTTTATATTAAGCGCTTGGGCAGCAGTTGCTCCTATATCCGCGAAGGTCTTTCTGGTACCAATATCTACACCCTTTCTAACGCGGACGCCGTAAGCCAGTATCGGAACGTATTCCCTCGAATGGTCAGTGCTTTCGGTGGTCGGGTCGCACCCGTGGTCTGCGGTGATTATCAACAGGTCTTTCTCATTCATACAATCTATAATACCCGTTAGCTCCTGGTCAAACTCCTTCAGTGCTATACCGTATCCCTCAACGTTGTTCCTATGACCGTATATCATGTCAAAATCAACTAGATTTGTAAAGATAATTCCATTTCCCTGCTCCTTTATGTATTCCCTTGTCCTTAATATGCCTTCCCTGTTGCTCTTGGTGTGCACGTGCCTAGTTATTCCTTTTCCGTTGAATATGTTGAATATTTTCCCTACCGCTGTTACGGTATGGCTCTCATCGACAGCATAGTCAAGCAGTGTTTTACCCGGTGGGTCCACCGAATAGTCCCTTCGGTTGGACGTCCTTTTAAATGCCCCGGGCTCGCCCCTGAAGGGCCTTGCTATTACCCTGGCAACCATATGCTCGCCGGTAAGCATTTCCCTTGCCAGACGGCACATTTCATAGAGCCTTTCAAGGGGTAGTACCTCCTCGTGGGCCGCCACCTGGAACACGCTGTCGGCGGATGTATAAATAATCGGATATCCGGTTTCCATATGCTCCTTTCCCAGTTCCTCAATTATCGCAGTACCCGAAGCCACTTTGTTACCCAGCACCGGTACTCCGATAAACCTCTCAAAAGCCTTCACCACTTCCCTAGGGAACCCATCCGGGTATGTGGGAAAGGGTTTATCCAGCACTATACCGGTCATCTCCCAGTGACCCGTTAAGGTATCCTTTCCCTTTGACAATTCCATCGCCCTGCCGTAACAGCCAATGGGGTCTTCATGCTCCCTTATATACTCGGTACCCTCAATATTCCCAAGTCCTAGTCGCTCCAGGTTGGGAAGCGAAAAACCATCAATATCCCTGTATATATGTCCCAAAGTGTTGCTTCCCACGTCCCCGTAAAGATGAGCATCCGGAAGCGCTCCTATACCCACGCTGTCCAACACAATTATAATAACCCTGTTTAACAATCCGCTCCCTCCCTTCCGCTGTTAATCCCTACCAGTATTATACCAAACTCACACAATAGTTTAACAAATTACAAATAAAAAAGGGCTTTACGCCCTCGGATGTGCCTTGTTATATACTTCTTTGATTCTGTTTCTTGTTATCTGGGTGTAAACCTGCGTAGTGGAAATATCCGAATGACCCAGCATTTCCTGAACCGATTTCAAATCCGCACCGTTTTCTATGAGGTGAGCAGCAAAGGAATGCCTCAGCGTATGGGGAGTTATGTCCTTCTTTATCTTTGCTTTATTCTTATAACCTTTTATAATTTTCCAGAAACCCTGACGGGTAAGCCTCTCCCCTTTATAGTTAACGTACAACGCCTTTACAGACTTGTTTTTGACAAGTTCGGGTCTTATTTCGCAAACATATCTGCCGAGTATATCCAGTGCTATGGTACCCACTGGTATTATTCTTTCCCTGTCGTTGTTCCGGGAGCATCTAATATAACCCAGTTCAACGTTTATGTCGTCAAAGTCCAGCGAAACCAGTTCCGAAACCCTTATGCCGGTTGCATACAAAAGTTCCAGCATGGATTTGTCCCTTATACCCTTCGCGTTGTTGATATCAGGCTGCTCGAGCAACAGCTCCACTTCTTTGCTGCTTAATATCACCGGTAGCTTTTTCTCCACCTTTGGGGACTCTAAGTCCAACGTCGGGTCTCTGTCTATTATTCTTTCGGAGGCCAGGTACTGGTAGAAAGCCCGGATGGATGCCAGATTTCTGGAAATGGTTGAAGTGGCTCTACCGTTCTTTTGCATATACAGCAGGTAGGTTATTATGGTGGTCTTGTTGGTATTCTTAAAGCTTGCTATGTTCTTACTTTTGATGTACTCTATGTACTGTCTCAAATCCCTACTGTAGGATTCGACGGTATTGTCGGAAAGCTTGCGCACGTTTCCCATGTAATTTATGAACCTATCCAGTTTATCGTTCATTTAGCCTGGACTCCTTTACCCGGTTTATATACTATTTCTTTATTTCAACAAAAATTTAAAAACTCCTCTAAATAATTCCTTATATACTACTAAAAACTATATTTTTTTATAATGCATTTAAAATTCTGCATATCCTAAATGTAACTTGATAAAGAATTTACACAGGTGTCATCCCCAGCGTTTCTGTCATCCCAAGCGAAGCAGTCGTCATCCTGAGCGAAGCGAAGGATCTTATGTCTATGTCTAAAAGATTCTTCGGGCTTCGCCCTCAGAACGACGGAGTCGGATTCTTCACTACGTTCAGAACGACATAAGAGCGTGTCGGATGCTCCACCATGTTCTTAAGCGACAAAGTCGTATTCTCCGGGCTTTGTTTCTTAAGAATAACAGGTAAAGAACGCCCTCAGAGTAACAGATAAAAAATGTAATATTTCTAGTGCATTGTTTTACATATTATTCCCTATAAGTGCCAAAAAATTCTATGAGTTTAAAAAACCCACCCAAAAGGTGGGTTTTTCTCCAATATAAACGCCTGCCTACAGAACGTCGTCGGCACAAGTGTACTCCAAGCCCTGGTCATCCGCGACAGCTTTGTAGGTTAGCTTGCCCTTGTACGTGTTAAGACCTCTTTTTAGCGCTATATCCGCCTTCATTGCTTCCTCGGCGCCCATGTTTGCTATCTTAAGTGCATAGGGCATGGTTGCGTTGGTAAGAGCGAAGGTGGATGTACGCGGAACGGCACCGGGGATATTGGGCACCGAATAGTGAACAATGCCGTGTTTTATGAATGTGGGGTCGGCATGGCTTGTAACCCTGTCTATGGTCATAACTGTGCCACCCTGGTCTATCGCAACGTCTACTATGGCTCCACCTTTGTTCATGCTTTTAACCATTTCCTCGGTTACCAGCTTTGGAGCCTTAGCACCGGGGATGAGTACCGCTCCTATCAGCAGGTCGGCACCCTTCAATGCCTCGGCTATATTGTAGCTGTTGGATATTAAAGCCTTTAGCTTGTTTCCGAATATGTCATTCAGGTAGGCAAGCCTTTTAACGCTTACGTCCAGCACCGTTACATCGGCGCCAAGACCAACCGCCATTTTTGCAGCATTGGCTCCAACGTTACCGCCGCCTAGGACTACCACTTTGGCGGGAGCAACGCCGGAAACTCCTCCAAGAAGCATTCCTCTGCCGCCGGACATCTTCTCCAGCAGCCTTGCTCCTATCTGAACGGCCATCCTGCCCGCCACTTCGCTCATGGGGGCTAGAAGCGGCAACGAGCCATCCTCGGGCTGCACCGTCTCGTAGGCTATACCTATTACTTTTTTGTCCAGCATCGCCTTTGTCAGTTCTGGCTCGGGCGCCAGGTGCAAATAGGTAAATATTATCTGGTTTTCTTTCATTAGGTCATACTCCTCCGGCAGCGGCTCCTTTACCTTCAAAATCATATCTGCCTGCTTAAAAACTTCTTTTGGAGTGTCTAGCATAACTGCGCCGGCCGATGCGTATTCCTCGTCGGTAATGCTGCTACCCAGCCCTGCCGTTTTTTCAATAACAACCTTGTGTCCCGCCTTAATAAAGGCTTCGACTCCGGCTGGTGTTATTGCTACCCTATTCTCGTTTGCTTTGATCTCCCTTGGTACTCCAATAATCATAATACACACTCCCCTATGTATATTTTTCGGATGATGTTATACAGCTTTGCCAGCCAGTTATATAACATCCCTTTATTCTATTCGCTATTCTTTGAGAAATTCCTTTAATTAACACTAATCTTTTAGCTGGAAAACAACTTGATAAATACCGGGGTTATGTATCCTTCGACAAGGGAACCAACAAAAAGTATTAATAGAGACACAAAAATATTAAAAGAATACAATGTCAGCTCGCTTGAAAAACTCTTTTTTGATTTAGCCTTTCTCCTTCGTAGCATTGAAATGGAAAAGGAAATACCCAGCACGCCCGCCACCAATATGCCGGGTACAATAAGCAGATTCTGAGGCAGGACCGCCGCCAGCGCAAATAGCAGCCCCCTAAGGCCCATACCTTCTACCAGGAAGCTTACCGAAAATCCTAATATAAATCCTTTTATTCCAACAATAAGCAGAATTAAAGGAATGCCTATTACGGTGATTCCCAGAACCCAGATTATCAGAACAAACTGGGAATTGTTCAATAAAGATTGTTTAAACACCGCCGCCGACTGCACCGGTTGTTCGTCCAGGATATTGAAGAAACTCTGAAAATAGCTAATAAGCTCTTCCTTTTGCACCGACGACAACGCATCCACCGTAAAAGCCCCCGCCGCAATACCTGACACAAAAAATACCAGCACAAAAAAATATATGGGCAGGTTGTTTTTTATCTGCTTTTCTACAGCCTTTCTAAGAACCATCCCCCAAAAACACCTCCGGGCACAGCCTTTACCAAAATTCCGCTTTAGTAAATGTTATGCCCGTTTGTCCTTCTTTATGTCAGTTCATTTATTCGGTTTAAAATAAGAATACCGGTAATGGTTTTTCCGTCCCTTATGCCGCCGGACAAAACCATATCCAGCGCTTCTTTTTGGCCTATTTCAACGGTATCCACCACTTCGTCTTCGTCCGGGTGTTTCTCGCCCCTGTCAAGGCCGGTAGCATAGAACAAATGCATAACCTCATTTGAAAAACCCGGGGACGTATAAAAGGTCATTATGTAACGGATATCCGAGGCCCGGTACCCCGTTTCCTCCTCAAGCTCCCTTGCGGCGCACTCCTTCGGGTCCTCACCCTTTTCCAGCTTGCCCGCCGGCAGTTCCAAGAGCTCTCGCTCCACCGCTTTCCGGTACTGTCTTACCATGACAATATCCCCGTTTTTCTTTAACGCTAAAATTCCCACAGCCCCGGGGTGCTCCACCACCTCCCGGAGAGCGGTCCGCCCGTTACCCAATTCCACGCTGTCCAACCTTAGGTTGATTATACTGCCCCTGTACACAGTGCGGCTTTCGAGGGTCTTCTCCATACTTTTCTTCCCCCTTTGTTCTGGAATAAATCAAAGCTTACTTGAATATAATAGCAAAAACACCTTTGGGAGGTCTTATCTATGTATAAAATAACTACTCCCCGCCGGCTTTACCTTGTAGGCAGCCTCCGTGATGTGCTGGATTACCTGAAACTTCTGGGCAATACCGGCCTTACCCTTAAGCAGTACCTGAAACAGCAAAGCACCCTATAGAAGCAGTTCTTCAAGGGCCTTTGCCGCAGCACCTACACTCAAAAAAAAGTCCCTGTCCTCCTCGGGGCCTCTGCCCATAGTGGTGGTTCTTAGGCCAAAGTCCTCCATTGCTTGGAATACCTTCTCCCCGCTATTAAATACGATTGTATGCTTTTTTCCAATACCATTATCCGAAACCTGCCTTTGTATGTAATCCATTTTTGGCCCCTCAAGCCGGGGCAGCGGCACATAGGCCCTGGTCTTTGCGATCTCCTTCAGCACGGTCAGTGAATGATGGCTTATGCCCCTATGCCTTGTTCTGCCATCGGCAAAGCTTATCCTTACCACCGCCACCGGCAGCCCACCCAGCGTATTGATACCGTCTATAATATAGCCCTGCTCCACCCCTGAGAAACCGTATGCGGTACTGGTCCCAGCTATTCCAGGGCCCATTCCTACCACCACAAGATCGCATTTTGCCGCCAAAGTCGCGGCAATTATACCGGTATAAAAATTAACTGTTTCCATGTCGCCACCAAAGGCGTTCCCTGAGGTAATGGTAACATCCAGCAGTCCCTTTTTTTTAAGCCTGTCAACAGTCCTGCTAAATGCGATGGGAAGTGCAGCACCATCGGTCATTATATAACCAATTTTCACAGTTGGCCAGCTTTTTTTAACCACCGCACAAAAAGGTGCCAGCATACTGTGAAGAGGTATCGAGACCACCGGCCTTCCCCTTAAGCCTTTGAAACCGGTTATCAGATGATGGTAACGGCTTTGCTGCTCCTCTGCCGCAAAGCATTTTACCTGCAAAGGGGTATATCTAAGTTTCATTATATGGCCGGGGCCGGATAGGTCACCGGATGTGCTATCCAGGTTGGCGATTACAAAATGGTATCCACCGGTCCCGAGACCAAGGTGTTGGGCTGTAGTGTTCAACAATACTCTGTCCCCCTCCCTTACGCAACCTGTCATGTCCACATACACCAGCGCCTTTGAATCACCTCCTTCCGTTTTTACCCGGATTTCCTGGACCCCTTCCCTTTCGGACAGTATCCCGGTTACAATGCCTTCCCTTGTTCTAATCATCAAGCATGACCACTTCCCTTGTTACCAACCCCGTCTATGTACCGGAGGATTCTGTTCCGGTTAATAAACTTGGTGAAGGAGAATTTTTCAGCAGCAATATGCAAAAGTACCAGCACTGTAACTATCAGCGCCTTTTGTACAAGGCCTGTGCCAAGGCAATAATAAATCCCCAGGGCGGCCCCCACCCCGTTGGAGCCGGTATCCCCCAACATGCCTTTTCGTCCCATTTCATAGGGAAGGTATGCGGCAAGCCCCCCGGCAAGGGGATACAAAACATACCAGTGTTCCCTGAAAGCCGGCATTAAAAATGTTACCCCCCATGCCAGGAAAAAGGTCTTTATTGCCCTTCCTGGCCTTAAATCAAGCAGGTTTATTAGATTTGTGAAAAGCATAACAATAATACAGTTAAGAAACCCTTCAAGAAACCGGGCTGAAATTGGCACAGAAACCATGACGGCGGTCATACCCCCGACGAGGGCTTTATAACCCCCGGTGGTAAGTTTCCCGCCAAACAGGCAGCCAAAATGCCCCTTAAGCCCCTTTGTATCGCCATCACCCAGCAGGTCGTCCACAATACCCGCAAGGGACATTACAGAAATCCCTAGAGTGACAGGCAGTATTAGCCGTACATCCGCCCCTTCTATATACATAAGAACAATGCTGCCCGCCAAAACCGGCAGTAAAAGGCCAATTCCCATGCCGGTAGAAATCCACTCGCCCAGGTAGTTTTTTTTGAGCGCCCCCGGGACCTCCAGCATTTGCTTTATATAGGGCATTATAATAAAAGCAACCGCAGCGGCTGCAACAAAGGCTGTTACCATAACCTGTTATCCCTCGCTTCGCTAAGGCAATATTTCAAAATATCGCAGAACTGCTTTCCCCTGTGCAAAAACCCTCTTAAGTTTCTGCCGCTCTCCCGATGATACATATTTACCGGCACTTCCACAACCCTGTATCCCAAATTCAATGCTTTTATATTCAACCCCACCTCAGTGGCAAAACCCTCCGGCACAGGACCAATGCCTGACAACACTTCCCTTCTTACCGCCCTTTGGCCCGACAACCCGGCATCAAGCTCAATACCGGTACTTTTTTTAACCAGTGCCCTGGCCAGCTTTTTTACAAATCCAAAGCCTCCCTTAACGGAGGACGGCGGCAGTATACCGATGGTCATGTCCGCCTCCCCGGCCAGTACCGGCTTCACCAGTTTATACAGCTCCGATGCGCTCTGACCCGTATCGGCGTCTACAAAAACCACCACCCCGGAATGAACCTTTGAAAGGCCTTCATTAAGCGCATTTCCCTTGCCGCGGTTGACGCTAAGCCTAATTACGTCCGCTCCAGCTTCCCGGGCAGCCTCCGCGGTTTTGTCGGTGGAACCGTCATCCACCACCAAGATCCTGTCGGCAACACCGGAGAACTTGACTCCGTATATGGTGCGGGTTATGTACTCTGCCTCATTATACGCCGGTATCAATACCGTAACCTGCTGCTTCATATCCAAAACCTCCTACTTGTTGTTCCCATAATGGTCAGGGATGAATGCCTGGGCACTATCCTTAACCCCATAGTGTCCCGCGTTACCCTGAAGCACCTTGATTAGTGAATATTGGCCAATGATGCTTTCAATATTGTCCACCGAGGATATTCCCGCATCAATAAAGGTTTTTATGAACGAAGTTTCGCAGTCAGACCTTTCCACCCCAACCACCGGGATATTGCTTTTCTTTATTGCTTCTATTAGGGCATCGTCAAGCCTGGCAGCCATTTCCGGCTCCCCAGCGGTTCCTCCTGCAATCAGAATAAAAAAGTCCACCAAACCGCTGTACTCACCGGATATGTCAACAACTCCAAGTTCAATCAACCTGCTGACAAACTTTTCATCCCCATCGGTTAGCAGGGCGTTTACCAGCCTTTCAGCTATATAACGGCAAAGGTCATCGTTTTCCACCGGCTCGTCCAGGTTTTCCCTAAGAATGACGGTGTTTTCCGGGTTGTCTGCCGCGTAATCCTTTTTGATTCGGATGATAGAGGTGATATCCGCACCGGCATGGGTAAGCATGTTCATCATCCCGGTATAGGGCAGTTCATCACTGTTTTGAATAATCGCCACGCTAATTCCCCAAAGGCTGTCCTCAACAAGCCCTGGCAGTAGCTCATCCGTCACTTCCCGGTATACTTGCAGTTCCTTTTCCCTGGACTTAATGACGGATTCTATACGATGGTTTTCCTGTTTGATCTCCACAAACCTCTGTTCCACCTCGCTAATCAAGCCCTGCTGCTGCTCTACAAATATTTCCTGACCGTCCAAGGCAAAACCTATGAATATACCAATTCCCAGGGCCATAAATATTGAAGCCGACATTATCACGTAATACCTCATGCCTATCATCATTTTTCACTCTCCTCAAAAGCCCAGTACCAGTCTTAACCGAATTGTCAGTAGCCTGTACAGTTGCTGTAGAGGCGGTGACATTGCCCCCGCAACGGCTACCGGTATCATTGCGGCCAAAACCAGTCCTACAATATGCCGGGTCTTAATACTTTCCTTGTAAAGCTTGTTAACCCCCTTGGCGTCAACAAGCCTGTCCCCTATTTTAAGCCGTGTAAGAAAGGTACTGCCCATCCCCCTTCTTCCCTTCTCCAAAAAATCTATCATGCTGGAATGTGCACCCACCGCAACAATAAGCTCCGCACCGTTTTCATAGGCAAGAAGCATTGCGATATCCTCGCTTGTCCCGGGGCAGGATAAAACCTTCGCCCTAAGCCCTAAGCGGTCCACCCTTTCCATGCCCGGCGCCCTGCCATCCAGGTACGCGTGCACTATTATTTCACCACATTTTTTTAAAGCCCTGTCGCTTACGCTGTCCATATCCCCAATTATTATGTCCGGAACCAGTCCAAATTCCAGCAGTGCATCCCCGCCGCCGTCCACTCCTATAAGCACCGGCCGTACCTCTTCTATGTACGAACGGATTATGCTCAAATCATACCTGTAGTCCTTACCCCTTACCACCACCAGTGCATGCCTACCTCCAATGCTTACCCCCACCCGGGGAAGCTTAAGCTGACCCAGTATAAAATCCTTTTCCTTTTTCGCGTATTCCATCGTGTTTTCTATAAAGCCATCAAGCTCGCTCTCCAGGTTTTGCCTTGCAAGCGCCATTTCCTTTTCTATACTGGCGGCATCTAAAAGTTTGCCCCGTCCTACCGGCACTCCGTTTAGATATATCCATTCGCCCCTTATTTCCAGTACATCCCCGTCCCTAACCCGCTCCATTATCTCCGGGCCTGTGTTATCAATGAGGGGAATGCCCTCTTTACACAAAAGCTGCGGCCCAAGGTTCGGGTATCTTCCGCTTATGGAGGCTTCGGCATTTATTACTGCCCTTACCTTGGCATTTATTAGGGATAACGCTCCCAGCTCGTCAAGGTCCCGGTGACAGATTACTCCAATCTGCCCCGGGCCAATCCTGCGGACGAGATTTTTGGTCTTTTTGTCTACTACTGCCCTGGACTTAATATACATGGATACACCAACTTTCGCGATGTGCAGGTCACATTATCTATTATTTGTTTTTTAAAAATAAAAATTGCCCCTTTTGGGACAATTTTTATTATATTTTTATTTTGTTGTCCATATTTGCCTGTATATCCTTAAAACCCGTTATTTCAACACCGGGTCCTCTATAATTAGGTTTGAGAGATTCATTATGAATACGTCCCCCTCCAGCCCATTGTAAGCCAGTCTCGTGCCATCGGCAGACAGATAAATGTCCTTGGACGGAAGTCCCCCAATCTGCTTAAGCGAATAATCTTTAAGGTCGTAACACCACAGGGTATAATAGGTCCAATCGTTACCGTAGCTTGGTTCCGCCTTCTCGGTTGTAAAATACAACAACATGTTTGCCCGGTCCCAGGAATGGCTTACCAGATTAACGTTCGGGGGCAGGTCAATTATATTGGGTTTTTGTGAGCCGCCCTGCTCTATGTAAGCTTTTTTTGTATAGAGTAGCCCCAGGTCGTTTGTTTCATCCTCATAAACCAGCCGGTACCCCGCAGGAGGGTTAGTAGTCCTGTTGTACTGCACAATATAGCCCACTGCCTGATCCTGGCTCACCCCCGGCTTAGTCCTGTCCATATTAA
>LSQX01258576.1_pt1 | contig 22269 bp, 16 predicted proteins | sample 654561 | NCBI WGS metagenome assembly LSQX01 (sample SAMN04489861, study PRJNA283612) | anaerobic digester metagenome | isolation source: 4 biogas reactors fed with cattle manure at either 37C or 55C with and... | place: Denmark: Kongens Lyngby | collected 2014
AAAATGCTTAACTTAATGGCAGTGATGCAGGAGCATGGGAACGAGTTTCTGGTTCCCACGCTCCCGCGTGGGAACCTCTTGTGTTCACTCCCGCATGACAACACATCACTTAAGTTTTAGTATTTAACAACACCAGCAAAGCACCGGTTCCGCCCATGCTTTCTGGGGCCTGGATAAATGCCTGGGTGGCTTCCAGTTGCCGTAGCCATGCTTTCACCATATCTTTCAGTACCGACTGCCCATCTTTGGAGCCGTAGCCTTTGCCGTGAATAATGCAAACGCAACGCACCTGATGCTGCAGGCAAGACTGGATGAAGCGGTCGAACCGTTCGGCAGCTTGTTCTGCCGTGGTGCCGTGAAGGTCCAGGGTGGCGGAAACGGGCCAGGTGCCTCGGGCCAGTTTTTTCAGCAGGTCTTTGCTGTGGGCATGCTGGACGTAAGAGGAATCATCGGTCGGCAGGTTTTTATCCACTTGCACGGGGCGGGTGTTTTGCCGGGTACCGGGAGCCGGGGCAAGCGTGGTTGCCGCTTTGCCTTCTGCCTGCGCCCGTCTGGCCAGTACCAGGGCACTGGGGGCTTTCGGGGTGGCCACATGTGGAATGCGATTGCTGCCGGGCAAAGGGGTCACCCCCCTTACCGATTGCCGGAACAGGGCGGCGTCTTCGCTGGAAAGAGCCGCCGTAGCGGCACTGCCTGAAGTGAATTGTTTTTGCCGTGCCTGTTCTTTGGCCTGTTTTTCTGCCTTGGCCTGTTCTGCGCTGTACTTTTTCTGCATGCGCTTCAGGTCTTCAAGGCTGCCTTTAATTACCTTCATTTTCCAACCAACGCTGTGCATCAAGAGCTGCCATGCATCCGGTACCTGCACTGGTAATGGCCTGGCGGTAAATGTGGTCTTGTACGTCGCCGGCGGCAAAAACACCGGGTACGGACGTCATGGTGGCAAAGCCTTGCTGGCCGCCCTGGGTTTTAATGTAACCACCGTGCTCCATATCCAGCTGGCCTTCGAAAATGCCGGTATTGGGCTGGTGTCCAATGGCAATGAAAGCGCCGGTTACGGCCAGTTCCTGTGTGGTATTATCTTGCGTGTTGCGAATACGTACACCGGTTACGCCACTGTCATCACCCAAGACCTCTTCCAGGGTGTGAAACAGCTGCAGTTCCATATTGCCGTTTTTCACCTTTTCCATCATTTTGTCAATCAGGATGGGTTCGGCACGGAATTTGTCGCGGCGGTGAATAACCGTGACTTTGCGGCAGATGTTGGACAGGTACAGGGCTTCTTCAACGGCTGTGTTGCCACCGCCCACCACGACCACGTCCTGGTTGCGATAGAAAAAGCCGTCGCAGGTGGCACAGGCGGACACGCCTTTGCCCATGAAGGCTTCTTCGGAAGGCAGGCCCAGGTATTTGGCGCTGGCACCGGTGGCAATAATCAGGCTGTCGCAGGTATAAACATTACCCATTTCGGAGTACAGGGTGAAAGGTCGTTTGGACAGGTCCACGCGTTCTATCTGGTCCAGAATGATTTCGGTGTTGAAACGTTCGGCATGTTGCAAAAAGCGTTGCATCAGGTCGGGACCTTGCACGCCTTCAGGGTCGGCCGGCCAGTTGTCGACATCGGTGGTGGTCATGAGCTGACCGCCTTGCGCCATGCCGGTAACCAGTACCGGATTCAGGTTGGCGCGGGCTGCATAAACCGCCGCAGAATAGCCAGCCGGGCCCGAGCCCAGAATCAAAACCTTGGAATGTTTAACATCGCTCATTTATATTCATCCTATAATGGTAATCCACAATTATAATATGACTTATGGCACGTTCTTCTAATACACTTTCAAATCGCTCAGCTGGTCGTAACAAACGCAACCAGAAAAGCGGCTCTTCCCCGGCAACCGATCGCGTGGTTTCCCTGTTTGGTGAAGCCAAATGGGTGCTGTATGCGGCATTGGCCGCGGCTTTGGCGTTCACGCTGTTTACCTGGCATCCCACCGATCCCGGCTGGGTCAGTACTTCTTCTTCCCACCAGGTGCACAACAGGCTGGGTATTGTGGGGGCGTACGTCTCGGATATTCTGTATTACCTGGTGGGACTTTCCGCCTGGTGGCTGGTGGTTTGTTTCATACGAAGAATGTGGGTGGGCTATCGCAGCTTAATGAACCGAATCGTGCTCGATCCTGATATGGATTTACCCCGCGTGCATTGGGAGCAGGGCATTGGCTTTGTCATGCTGTTTCTGGGTTCAATGGGTTTTGAAGCCAGTCAGCTACAGAATCTGGGTGAACAGCTCCCGGGGGGCGCGGGCGGGGTATTGGGGCAGCTTTTTGCCAAGAACCTGTATATGTTGATTGGTCCCAGTGGTTCGGGCATTGCATTGTTTCTGTTGCTGGCCTTGGGCTTCAGTTTCTTTTTTGGTTTTTCATGGCTGGCGGTGGCGGAAAAAATCGGTTTTGCCATTCAGCGTATTTTTGGCGGTATTGGCGAATTTTTCAGTGCCCGCAAAGACCGCAAGGCTGGTGAGGCCGCCAAAGCGGTGCGCCAGGAACATCTGGTTGAACAAAAAGTCAAACTGACTCATGAGCAACCGGTGCGAATAGAGCCGGCCATTACCAGTATTCCGAAGGCGGAACGGGTGATTAAAGACAGGCAGGAAAAACAGGAAAAGCAGCCAGCCTTGTCACCGGTCGTGCGCCAGGAGTCCGAAGGCACGTTGCCGGCCCTGGATTTGCTTGATCCGGCCCAGGACAACGTAGAAACCGTTTCTCCGGAAACCATTGAATATACGTCCCGCCTTATTGAAAAGAAATTGCGTGATTTTGGGGTGGAGGTGACGGTGGTGGCCGCCCAGGCCGGGCCGGTGATTACCCGCTATGAAATAGAACCCGCAACGGGGGTTAAGGGCAGTCAGATTGTTAACCTGTCCAAAGACCTGGCCCGGGCGCTTAGCTTAATTAGCATTCGGGTGGTGGAAACCATTCCCGGCAAGAATTTGATGGGGCTTGAATTGCCCAATCCGCGCCGTCAAATGGTGCGCCTGTCTGAGATTATTGGCTCCAAAACCTATCACGACAACCCTTCAGCCCTAACCATGGTGCTGGGTAAGGATATTGCGGGTAATCCGGTGGTGGCCGACCTGGCCAAAATGCCCCACTTGCTGGTGGCCGGTACGACCGGTTCGGGCAAGTCGGTGGGTATTAATGCCATGATTCTGTCTTTGCTGTACAAGGCCGATGCCTCGCAGGTTCGCCTTATTCTGATTGACCCGAAAATGCTGGAAATGAGCATTTACGAGGGTATTCCGCATTTGCTGGCACCGGTGGTGACCGATATGCGCCAGGCCGCCAACGCCTTGAATTGGTGTGTGGGTGAAATGGAGAAGCGCTACAAGCTGATGAGTAAAATGGGTGTGCGTAATTTGGGTGGTTATAACGCCAAAATTCGCGAAGCCGCCAAAAAAGGTGAAACCATTCCGAACCCGTTTTCCTTAACGCCCGAAGCGCCCGAACCGTTAACCACGCTGCCCTTTATTGTGGTGGTCATCGACGAGCTGGCCGATTTAATGATGGTGGTGGGCAAGAAAATTGAAGAACTGATTGCCCGCCTGGCACAAAAAGCCCGGGCCTCGGGCATTCACCTGGTACTGGCCACCCAGCGGCCCAGTGTGGATGTGATTACCGGTTTGATCAAGGCCAATATTCCCACCCGTATTGCCTTTCAGGTGTCTTCCAAAATTGATTCACGCACCATTTTGGACCAGATGGGTGCGGAAACCCTGCTGGGTCAGGGCGATATGCTGTTCCTGCCACCGGGCACCGGCCTGCCGCGTCGGGTGCATGGCGCTTTTGTGGCCGATGACGAGGTGCATCGCGTGGTCGAGTGCCTGAAAGAGCAGGGCGAAGCCGATTATATTGACGGTATTCTGGAGGGTGGTGCACCCGGTGAAACCGGTGATGGCCTGGGGAGCGTGACCGGTTTTGCCGACCCTGAATCAGATCCCCTATATGACCAGGCCGTGGCGATTGTGCTGAAAAACCGTCGGGCTTCCATTTCTTCGGTGCAGCGTCACCTGCGCATTGGCTACAATCGCGCCGCCCGTCTGCTGGAACAAATGGAGCAGGCAGGTGTGGTGTCTGCCATGCAGTCCAACGGCAACCGGGAAATTCTGGTGCCGGCGGGGCAGGACGAGGGGTGATTATTTCAAGGCCGTAATTGTATTTACGCTTATGTAACAGTGTGGTGGGGATAATTCTGTTAAAAACAGGGCGTAGGTTGCGTGAAACCACTCCGGCGCTTTGCGCCACCCCTCCTGTGGGGGGCAGGCAAAGCCAGGCGGGGTGGTTGTGTAAAGCATTCAACCCCACCCAGTAAATCCCGCCTCCGCGGGAATTGACAAAAACACATCTAGGTTGCACTGCCAATAGTGGCGGGGTTTTCCGGAGAATATTGAATGAAGAAAAAAGCGTTGCTTGCCACCATTTCCCTGACATTGGCCGTTACCGGCTGGGGTGTTCAGGCGCAATCCATTACGGTATCACCTTCTTTTCAGCTGCCCGATGCCAGTCTGAATACCGATTTGCGGAATTTGAAGTTTGAGGAAATTCCGGCCGTTAAAAACACGGTGCAGACTGATGCCAGCCAGCAATTGAAAGATTTTGTGCGTAATGTGAAATCGGCCAGTGGCCAGTTTGCCCAGCAAACCACGGGTTCGGCTGCCCAAACGGGTTCATTCGGTTTCGAGCGGCCAGGCAAGTTCTACTGGAATGTCGCCACGCCTTACGAGCAACAGGTAATTTCTGACGGCAAAACCGTATATCAGTATGATCCCGATTTAATGCAGGTGACGCAGCGTCCGGTCAACCAGGCAGTGGGCGCTTCACCGGCTGCTATTTTGTTTGGCTCGGGTTCGCTGGATGAAAGCTTTAACGTAACCGTGTTGCCGGCGCAAAGTGGTCTGGTGTGGTTGCGTGCTATTCCCAAAGTGCCTGATGCCGGTTTGTCGCATGTGGATATTGCGTTTGCCAACAACTTGCCCGCCGAGTTGGTGATTCTGGATTCTTTCGGACAAACCACCAGTATCAAGATGCGCAATTTCAAGGCCAATGCCAAAATTCCGGCCAGCCAGTTCCAGTTCAAGGCACCGGCCGGGGTGGACACGGTTAGAATGTAATTCCATGGACGGTAATCTGGTATAAAAAAGGGTCTTTGGACCCTTTTTTTTGTTTAAGTAGGTGTGAATCTCCTTTATGATAGGCTGTATACAAATACAGTATTGTGAATTCAATGAATGACAATGATTTATTTCAATCCCAGGCATTAAGTTCAGCGCCGCTGGCCGAGCGTTTGCGTCCGCGAACGCTGGATCAGGTGGTGGGGCAGTCGCATTTGCTGGCACCGGGCAAGCCTTTGCGGGTGGCTTTTGAGTCTGGCCGGCCGCATTCCATGATTTTCTGGGGGCCGCCGGGGGTGGGTAAAACCACGCTGGCGCGACTCATGACCGATGGCTTTGATGCCCGGTTTATTGCCATTTCCGCCGTGTTGGGTGGAGTGAAAGATATTCGTGAGGCTGTTACCGCTGCGCAGGTGGCGCAGGGCCAGGGCCGCAAAACCATTTTGTTTGTCGACGAAGTCCATCGTTTTAACAAGGCCCAGCAAGACGCCTTTTTGCCGTATGTCGAAAGCGGCCTGTTTACCTTTATTGGCGCCACCACCGAGAACCCTTCTTTTGAAATGAATTCGGCCCTGCTGTCCCGGGCGCGGGTGTATGTGCTTCAATCGTTGGGGCAGGAAGAATTGCTGGAACTGGTGAACCGGGCGGTGGAACTGGTGAACAGCGACCGTCCCGAGCATCCGGTGAATATGGATGAAGAGGCTCGCACGCAGCTGGCTGCCTGGGCCGATGGTGATGCCCGTCGCCTGATTAATGCGGTAGAGGTGGTGCTGGATTCGGCCATTGCTTCGGGCCGCGATCGGGTGGACAGTGCCTGGCTGGAAGTGGCCCTGTCACAAAACCTGCGCCGTTTCGACAAGGGGGGCGATGCCTTCTACGATCAGATTTCCGCCTTGCATAAATCGGTCCGTGGTTCCGATCCCGATGCCGCCCTGTATTGGTTTACCCGCATGCTCGATGGCGGTGCCGATGCCAAATACTTGTCGCGCCGTATTGTGCGCATGGCCTGGGAAGACATTGGCCTGGCCGACCCGCGTGCCATGCAGATTGCCAATGACGCAGCCAGTACCTACGAGCGGCTGGGTTCGCCCGAAGGGGAACTGGCTTTGGCGCAGGCGGTTATTTACCTGGCGGTGGCAGCCAAAAGCAACGCCGGTTATATGGCCTACAACCAGGCCCGTGCGTTTGTAAGGCAGGACAAAAGCCGCGAAGTGCCGCCTCATTTGCGCAATGCACCGACTAAATTAATGAAAGAACTGGGTCATGGCCACGCTTACCGCTACGCTCACGACGAACCGCATGGCTATGCCGCTGGCGAAAACTACTTCCCCGAAGGTATGCGCAAACCCGGCTGGTACCGGCCCGTGCCCAGGGGACTGGAAAGTAAAATCGCTGAAAAAATGGCGTTTTTGAAGGGGCTGGATGACGAGGCGCGTAAGAAGTGACGACCAACCACTCGTTCCCACGCTCCCGCGTGGTAACGCCTGTAGTCTGCATTTAGAGGTATTCGTTAACCACCCCGTCAGGCTTCGCCTGCCACCCCTCCACAGAGGGGAATTCTGAGTCACGGTAATGCGAACAGTTTGGTATTGCACTTCCACCCCTTTACAGAGGGGAATTTTTCTTCTTCACGGGAACGCCTGCGGGCAGGCAGAATGCCGTTTATAATGTTAGTCCTTACTGCTCACGCAGCAATCAGGCGTGATGCAAAGTTTTCCGGCTTTCTGCCGGGAACCCCAACATACTTGAACCCTGTTTAAAAAGAAGATTATGTTAGATCCTGTTTTACTGCGCAAAGATTTACCCCGGGTGGTTGCGGCGTTAAAACGCCGTGGCGTCGAATTTGACGAAGAGCGCTTCAATGCCCTTGAAGCCCGTCGCAAGGCGGTTCAGGTAGAAACCGAAACCCTGCAGGCCCAGCGTAATGCACTGGCCAAGCAAATTGGCAAACTCAAGTCGCAAGGGCAGGATGCCAGTGCCGTGATGGCCGAATCGCAGGCCATTCCCGGCAAGCTTAAAGAGCTTGAAGGGCAGTTGAACGATATCAGGCAAGAGCTGGATGCATGGTTAATGTCCATTCCCAACCTGCCCAATGATGCTGTGCCCGATGGCAAAGACAGCGATGAGAACGTCGAAGTGCGTCGCTGGTTGCCCGGCAAGGAATATGTGAAAGACGAGATGCCGGCCGCGCTGGGCTTTGAAGTGGCCGATCACGTGGCGCTAGGCGAAAAACTGGGTATGGAGTTTGATACCGCGGCCAAGCTGTCGGGTTCACGCTTTGTGTTCATGCGTGGCCAAATGGCACGCCTGCACCGTGCCCTGTCGCAGTTCATGCTAGACCTGCATACGGCTGAACATGGTTATACCGAATGCTATACCCCTTATATTGTGAACAGTTCCACCCTGTTTGGCACAGGACAGTTGCCCAAGTTCAAGGAAGACATGTTCTGGGTGACCAAAGGGGGCGATGATGAACCCCAGGTGGACGAGCAGGGTAATCCGGTGGCCAAAGAAGAGCTGTATCTTATTTCAACCTCGGAAATCACGCTGACCAGCACGGTGGCCGACGAAATCGTGCCCGGTGCCAGCTTGCCTATCAAGCTGACTGCACATACGCCCTGTTTTCGTTCCGAAGCAGGCAGTGGTGGCCGTGATACCCGTGGCATGATTCGCCAGCACCAGTTTGACAAGGTTGAAATGGTGCAGGTGGTGCACCCCGAGAAGTCTTACGATGCCCTTGAAGAAATGGTGGGTCATGCTGAAAAGGTCTTGCAGCGGTTGGGCTTGCCATACCGTGTTGTGCTGTTGTGTGCAGGCGATATGGGTTTTGGTGCAAGCAAAACCTATGACCTTGAAGTCTGGATTCCTTCCCAGGATACCTGGCGCGAGATTTCTTCAGTGTCCAACTGCGAGGCGTTCCAGGCCCGTCGCATGCAGGCGCGTTTCCGTAACGAGCAGGGCAAGACAGAATATGCCCACACCCTGAATGGTTCCGGCCTGGCCGTGGGCCGTGCCTTGGTGGCTGTGCTGGAAAACTATCAGCAGGCCGATGGCAGCATTGTGGTGCCTGAAGTATTGCAGCCTTATATGGGCGGCATCAAGTTGCTTCAGCCTTAAAGGTGCGTCCCCACGCAGGAGCATGGGGACGAGAACCTTAAATGTGCATCCCCACGCAGGAGCGTGGGGACGAGAAACGTAATGTTGCTGCCCTCGTTCCCATGCTCCCGCGTGGGAACGGGAAGAAATCCTGCCCCTGCTCGTTCCCATGCTCCTGCGTGGGAACGGGAAGACTCCACGTGGGAACGGGAACGTAAAATGCTCCGCGTGGGAATGGGACTGTAATATCCTTGGTTAAAGTTGATGCTGAAAAGGCATGTAAGAGCGGAATAAGTTTTGCATATCAAGGCCTTGTCTGTTTTCAATTGGACAAGGCCTTATGTTTGGTTTAAATATAAAGACATTGTCAGGTATTTTTCCGTGTTCAAATTTAATGGCCGGCCCGGGTGCAAAACCTGCCGGGTGGCATTTTTCACAAAAGTAGATTGAATTTATGTTATTTGTTTTATCTCCCGCCAAAAAACTGGATTACGACACACCGCTGGCTATTCAAAAACATACCCAGCCCTTTTTTGTTCCGCAGGCCGCCGAACTTATTAACATTCTTAAAACCAAATCTGCCGAAGAAATTTCAGCCTTGATGAGTTTAAGCCCGGCCTTGTCCGAGCTGAACGTAAACCGTTATGCTGCCTGGACAACCACCTTTAACCAGCATAATTCACGCCAGGCCCTGTTTGCCTTTAATGGCGATGTATACGAAGGGCTTGATGCGCAAACCCTGAATGAAAGCCAGGTGGATTGGGCCCAGGAACATATTGCCATTTTAAGCGGACTGTACGGGGTGTTGCGTCCGCTGGATTTAATGCAGCCTTACCGCCTTGAAATGGGCACCCGGCTGGAAAATGCCAAGGGAAAAAACCTGTATGCGTTCTGGGGCAGCCAGATTGCGGCCTACCTCAATGCACGTTTGCAAAAGCGGGATTCCAGGGTGGTGATTAACCTGGCTTCTGAAGAGTATTTCAAATCGGTTGACCTTAAAGTATTGGATGCACGTGTGGTACAGTGCGTATTCCAGGATTATAAAAATGGCGTTTACAAAATCATCAGCTTCAATGCCAAGCGCGCACGTGGGCTGATGGCGCGTTTTGCCATAGAAACAAAAGCACAAACCCCCGAAGACCTGCAGTTATTTGACAAGGAGGATTACAGGTTTGACCCCGAGGTATCCAGCCCGGACAAGCTTGTTTTCAGAAGGAAACCATGAATGCAAAAACAGGATTGCGCATTTTTTTGATTTTTGCGACAGGGTATTTTCTGTCGTATATATATAGGGGCTTAAACATTGGGTTTGCCCCTTTTTTGACGGCCGAGTTGGGGTTGTCGGCCGGCGATCTGGGTTTGTTAACCAGTGTTTATTTTGCCAGTTTTGCCCTGGCCCAGTTGCCGGCGGGCCTGGCGCTGGATACTTACGGTGCCCGTAAAACCGAAGCCTGCCTGTTGTTGGTGGCCGCTTTGGGGACGGTGATTTACGGTATGTCCAGCGGCATGATGGGCCTGATTGTGGGCCGGTTTTTAATTGGGATTGGGGTGGCGGTGTGTTTGGGTGCGGCGTTTATGGCACTGGCAAAAAGTTTTCCCGTCTCCCGCCTGCCCATGCTTAATGGCATGATGGTCGCACTGGGTGGTATGGGCGGTGTGGTCGTGGGTACGCCCCTGGCTTCCTTGCTTCAGCTTTATTCATGGCAAACCATTAGTATTGGTATGGCAGGGTGTACCGTGCTGGTTGTTGCCCTAATCTGGTTTGGTGTGATAGAACCCAAGGCGCAGCAGGCCAGCCCCAAAATGTCTTTTAGCAAGCAGTTGGAAGGGACCAAACGTATTCTTTCCCATCGGGTATTCTGGCAATTGGTTTCTTTACCTTCGGTTTGCGGTGGTGCTTTTTATGCTGCCCAGTCATTATGGGTACGGCCCTATATGATTCAGGCACAGGGGATGTTGCCCGAACAGGCGGACCGCCTGGTTTCCCTGTTGGGTATATCGCTGGTAGCCGGCACATTGGTAAGCGGTTTGCTGGCCCGTAAACTGGAGCGTCTTGGTTTGAATGTGTTCCGCTTTGCTGGCTTGGGACTGTTGACTTTCCTGTTTATTCAGCTGGGGATAATCATGCAGTGGCCAATACCGCATGCGCTGTTATGGAGTGCTTACGGGATTTCTGCCTCCTGTAATATTCTGGCTTATTCCGTGATGCTGGAGGTGTTTCCGCAACAGGTGATGGGGCGTGTGACTACGGCTTTTAATATGGTGTATTTTGTGTGCATTTTTGCCATGCAAATGGGGATTGGCTATATTCTGGATGTTTGGCCGCAGCAAGATGGCGTATATCCGGCCCAGGCACATATCACGGCCTGGGGAATTATGCTGGGCCTGCAGTTGCTGGCGGCCTTGTGGTATTTCTGGCCGTCGGCACTGAAGGTAGAGGCGGCTGAGTTTGCCTGAGTCGGCGCGGTGCGCTCCCACGCAGGAGCATGGGAGCTAGAGCGTCTGCTTCACGGCCTCGTTCCCATGCTCCTGCGTGGTAAGGGAAATGCCCGGCTTGTCCCCATGCTCTTGCGTGGGGACGGGTGAATTTGCTTCCTTGTTTTGGCTTTTTTCAATCGCCGGCATCAAACCCAGTTCAGCGGCCTGTTTGCGGATGTTTTCCACCGCTTTTTGCATTTGTTTTAGCGGGAAGGCCAGGTTGCTATATTCACCGTCGGTTTCAATCTGGCTGGGCGGATCGGGTACTTCGGTACGGTTTTCATCCAGCATGGCTTCAATATAATCCAGCGATTGCTGCATTTTAGGGGGTGTTTCGGGCAGGCTGGCCAGGTAAGGAATCAGTGAATTGATTTCACTGCCAACAGTATCGTTTTGCACCAGTAGCTTGTTAAGTGGCCGAATGTGAATTTGTTTGGATTTGGGCTCATTCAGCATGCGTGACACACTGTCGGCAAATTCGCTGTAGGCATTATGCAGGTTTTTTCGGGCCAGCTGGGTGCTGAAAAAGAAAATATTATCAGCCGGGGACGGATCTTTTTCCCGGTTCCCCTGTTGCTGGCTGGATTGTGCATACAGCATGGCGTTTTGCAGGTAATCGTGATTGGCCTGAATGGTTTTGCGGGCCAGTTTCAGGATTTGCTGCTTTTCCCACCAGGGGAAGACAAAACTGCAGCCAAAGGCGATCAGGCAGGCAAGGGCGGTATCCAGTGCCCGTTCGCCAATAATAAACAGCACGCTGGGCGTCAGGAAATAAAAACCGATTAGCACGTAAATGGTAATGTAGGTAGAGCCCAGGCGGTAGTTGGTGGCGACAAAAGCGTTACCTAAAATCATGGCCAGTAGCATGATAATAAACAATATCGCGGCATTGTCGGTGAGCAAAAACAGCAGCAGGGTAATGGCACAGCCCAGAATGGTACCGGTTAACCGTTTTTCGGTGCGTTGGCGGGTTAAGGCAAAACCGGGGCGCATAATAATCAGAATCGTGATCACGATCCAGTAACTATGGTTGGTCAGGGCCCGTATGGTGGCTGAATCTGAATACAGTAGCGGGGCCAGGTTAATGGTCAGCAGTACCAGGAAAACCGCCAGCGTGACGCGCAGGGCATAACGGAAAATGGCTGATTCCATGTTGAGGTTGCGACGGAGTTTATCCAGGCGGATTTCCTGGCTGGTTTGAAACTGGATCAGCGAATGGTCGCGACGAAGCGTATTCAAAGGCTCGATTTGGGTGTTTTCACGCAGGTTGTCGGCAATACGGTTGATGAAACGGTTGGCATTACGCATGCGTCGCAAAATTTGCACCGCCAGTGCATAGGTTTCCGGGTCTTCTTTTTGCAGGCCGTTGTTGCGCAACTGTTCGATTTCAAACTCAATGGCCCGCAATTCCGCCTTGACACTGTTGCGGTAATCAACCGGTCGGTTACGGGACAGGCTAAGAGCCGTGCGGTTCAGGGTGCGGCTTTGTTTGAACAGGGTGTCGCGCATGAAGAGCAGAATGTCGTGGTCCCTGAAGCGTTCGCGAAGCCGGACATAGTCGGTTTGGGTGGCCACCAGGGTGTCCAGCAGGGCAATCATGTCAATGAAAATATTCCACAAAATAATGCGCTGCCGGTCATGGCGATACTTGCCCTCGGGCAGGTTCCTGAGCACGACGTCGCGGGCGGTTTGGTGACGGTTGGTCATGGATACCATTTTGGGCGTGAGCTGCCGATAGCAGTCATCCAGATCTTTGGCCGTGTCGTACAGGTCGGCACGGGCCTTCATGTAGTCGGCCGTGGCATACAGGGCATCTGCCAGGGTTTGCCGCTCTTCACGAAAACGGAAAATATAGCTGCTGATAATGCTGAACAGGAAATAGCTGACACTACCCAGGAGGGTGTATTGGATATGACTCAGGGCCTGTTCGGAGGTCAGCGGGGTGCTGAGTGTCAGCATCATGATGAGCATGCAGCTAAAGCCGATGAAGCCACCCCTGACCCCATACACTGACAACATGGAAAAGAAAAACACCTGGGCGCAAATGACAATAAGCACCAGTGGCGGGTATGGGTTGATCAGGCCGGTAATCAAGGCGGCCAGGTTGCCCATGATGAGTCCGGCCAGCATTTCATTGAAGCGGGATTTTTTGGTGCCACCGGGCTGATCGATTAGCGCAATGCAAAGAGCACCGGCCGCAAACGCCATGCCCTCATTGTATTTCTGGAAAACCCCCAGGAAGATGATAACCGGCAACAGGACGCCAATTGCCTTGCGCACGGCATAGAAAAGACTGGGACTGTAAAGAAATTTGGTAATGTTTTCAGCGCGTAAATCCATTGGGGGCTAATTCGTTGTCTATGATGAAGTGATGGATGTTAATCATTTAACCATCTTAATATGAATTGTTCCTGAATGCCCCGGGCCGGGCTGCAAATTTGTGACCCGCTTGCCACATCCGTTTAGGTAAAATTGCAATTGTTGTTTGCTTTCCGTGCTGCAATGCGGTACATTTAGGGCTTGTTTATTTTGCAAAACCTTAAGCAAAATAAGTGGTTTGCATAGTTATCATGCTATCCGCATGATTTTTTTGCGCCCCAAAGTAAATAGAATACAGCTCTTGGCCGCGCCACAAGCGTGTGTTGCCTAAGCATCCATTTCGAACTTTTTTGCGTTTTTAACGCGTGAGCGAAAGTTGGTTGATCATGCATGCGCTGGTTTTTCGACGTCCCCGGGTGGATTTTCTCCGTGAGAAATGAAGCGCCGTCGATGACGAAAAAGTGGTTCATGTATGCGGTTTAAGTGCCAGTCAATGCAACCCAGCCGGTTATGAAAGGAAATAACATGGAACTCAATGGCGCCGATATCGTCGTGCGTTGCCTTGCCGAAGAAGGTGTTCAACACATTTTCGGTTATCCAGGTGGCGCGGTGCTCTACATCTACGACGCAATCTATAAACAAAAAGATTTTCAGCATATCCTGGTTCGTCACGAACAGGCTGCCGTTCATGCGGCCGATGCCTATTCACGTACCTCGCAAAAAGTGGGTGTCTGTCTGGTTACCAGCGGTCCCGGCTTAACCAACGCGGTTACCGGTATCGCGACAGCGTATATGGACTCCATCCCCATGGTGATCATCAGTGGCCAGGTCAGTACCAAAGCCATTGGTGAAGACGCCTTCCAGGAATGCGATACGGTGGGTATTACTCGCCCCTGTGTCAAACACAACTTCCTGGTTCGCGATGTCAAGGATCTTGCCGATACCATGCGCAAGGCTTTCTACATTGCCAAAACAGGTCGTCCCGGTCCGGTGCTGGTGGATATCCCCAAAGACGTTTCCATGGATACCTGCAAGTACTCACCCCCCAAGGGCGAAGTGAAAATGCGTTCTTACGCACCGGTCGTCAAGGGGCATCACGGGCAAATCAAGAAAGCGGCCCAGCTGCTGCTCAATGCAAGCCGTCCCATGATTTATACGGGTGGTGGCGTGGTGCTGTCCAATGCAGCGCCTGAATTGCGTGAACTGGTTCAGTTAACCGGTGCGCCGTGCACCAATACCTTAATGGGCCTGGGGTCGCTTAATGCCGACTCAGACCAATATCTTGGCATGCCTGGCATGCACGGTACGTATGAAGCCAATATGGCCATGCAGAACTGTGATGTGCTCATTGCCATTGGCGCGCGGTTCGATGACCGGGTCATTGGCAATCCCAGGCATTTTGCCCAGGTAAACCGCAAAATCATTCATATCGACGTCGATCCTTCTTCCATTTCCAAACGGGTCAAGGTAGATATCCCCATTGTGGGTAATGTGAAAGACGTGCTGCTTGACCTGAACGAACTGGTGCGTGAAGCGGGTGACGTTCGCAAGAAGAATGAAAAAAGCCTGAAGGCCTGGTGGGAACAGATCAAGGTCTGGCAAGATAGGCAGTGCCTCAAGTATGAGCCTTCCAACGAGCTTATCCGGCCCCAGTTTGTGGTTGAGAAACTCTGGGAGGTTACCGGTGGCAATGCGTTTGTTACTTCAGACGTTGGCCAGCATCAAATGTGGGCAGCCCAGTATTACCGTTTCAACGAGCCACGCCGCTGGGTGAATTCTGGCGGCTTGGGTACCATGGGCGTGGGTCTGCCTTACGCCATGGGTGTGCAAATGGCCAATCCCGATGCGCAAATTGCGGTTATCACGGGTGATGGTTCCATTCAGATGAACATCCAGGAACTGGGTACCTGCAAGCAGTATCATTTCACGCCTAAAGTATTATGTCTTAACAACCGTTATCTGGGCATGGTGCGTCAATGGCAGGAACTTGATTACGGTGGCCGTTATTCCGAATCCTACATGGAGTCGCTGCCCGATTTTGTCAAGCTGGTGGAAAGTTACGGTCATGTTGGCATGCGTATCGATAAACCTGCAGATGTGGAACCTGCACTGAAAGAAGCATACGGTAAATATAAAGATCGTCTGGTCTTTATTGATTTCATTACCGATCCTGCTGAAAACGTCTGGCCTATGGTCAAGGCGGGCAAGGGTCTTACCGAAATGCTGCTGGGTTCAGAAGATCTGTAAGGAGCCAACATGAAACACGTAATTTCCATCTTGCTAGAAAACGAACCCGGTGCACTGTCCCGGGTTGTGGGGCTGTTTTCCGCGCGGGGCTATAATATCGAGACCTTAACGGTAGCACCAACCGAAGATGCCACCTTGTCTCGCCTGACCATCATGACGACCGGTTCTGACGATGTGATTGAACAAATCACCAAGCATTTGAACCGTCTGGTGGATGTGGTCAAGGTGGTGGACCTTACCGAAGGTGCCCACATAGAGCGTGAACTCATGCTGATCAAGGTTCGTGCCGTGGGCAAGGAACGCGAAGAAGTCAAACGCATGGCGGATATCTTCCGTGGACATATCGTTGATGTAACCGATAAGTCCTACACGATAGAACTCACCGGTACTCAGGAAAAAACCCAGGCATTCATTGATGCCATGGATCGCAGTTCCATTCTTGAGACCGTTCGCACAGGCGTGTCCGGTATCGGGCGCGGTGAAAGGATTTTGAAGCTGTAATTGTTGTGAAATCAGGTATGATTCCACTGATGCAGTTCAAACCATTTTTTTGATTTATAAAAATATATTTTGGGGCTTTAAATGAAAGTTTTTTACGACAAAGATTGTGACCTGTCTTTAATCAAAGGCAAAAACGTGGCCATTATCGGTTATGGTTCTCAAGGCCATGCGCACGCATTGAACCTGCACGAGTCAGGTGTTAACGTGACTGTTGGTCTGCGTAAAAGTGGCGCAAGCTGGAACAAAGCGGTTAATGCTGGCCTGAAAGTGGCTGAAGTGGCTGAAGCCGTTAAGTCTGCCGACCTGGTTATGATTCTTCTGCCTGATGAAAACATTGCTGAAGTCTATAACAGCCAGATCGCTGACAACCTGAAACCCGGTGCAGCACTGGCATTCGCTCATGGCTTCAACGTTCACTACGGCCAGGTTGTACCTCGTGCCGACGTAGACGTGATCATGATTGCACCGAAAGCACCTGGTCACACTGTACGTGGTACTTACTCACAAGGTGGTGGTGTTCCTGCGCTGGTTGCCGTTCATCAGGACAACTCCGGTGCCGCTCGCGACATCGCCCTGTCTTACGCTTCAGCCATTGGTAGCGGCCGTGCCGGTATCATCGAAACCAACTTCCGTGAAGAAACCGAAACCGACCTGTTCGGTGAGCAGGCCGTTCTGTGCGGCGGTGCTGTCGAGCTGATCAAAGCGGGTTTTGAAACCCTGGTTGAAGCCGGTTATGCACCTGAAATGGCTTACTTCGAATGTTTGCATGAATTGAAACTGATCGTGGACCTGATCTACGAAGGTGGTATTGCCAACATGAACTACTCCATTTCCAACAACGCTGAATACGGTGAATATGTCACCGGCCCACGTGTTGTGACTGAAGCAACCAAGCAAGCCATGCGCGAAACCCTGAAAGACATTCAGACCGGTGAATACGCGAAAAGCTTCATCCTGGAAAACCAGGCTGGTGCACCTACACTGCGTTCACGCCGCCGTCTGAATGCCGAGCATCCTATCGAGCAGGTTGGTGCACAACTGCGCGCCATGATGCCCTGGATTGCTGCCAACAAACTGGTTGACCAAACCAAAAACTGATTTTAGTTTGCGGGTTGCGCACTCTCGCGCCACTCGCCAGCTCGTTCCCACGCAGCGCGTGAGACCGAATAAATAGATAGACTACAGGCTCCCACGCTCCCGCGTGGGAGCCTGTTTTTTTTGCCTGTAGACTTTTCCGTTACCACGCGGGAGCGTAGGAACGAATAACCTGTCACTGTCTTTGAAAGCCAATGGCTACGCAGGCAAACGCCAGGGTGTGGGCGCCAGTGTCAAGGTCAGCTATGCGTTTTAAGCGGTAAGTGCGTTACCACGCGGGAGCGTGGGAACGAGTAAACGAATAGATAGACTGCTGGCCCCCACGCTCCCACGTGGGAGTGAATACCCGCTAATTGAAACATTGCTTAGGGTTCGGGCTGGCAGATTTGCCTGTTTTTAACGGCAAGCAGGGTACGGTAAGCCAGCAGCAAAATAATCACGTTCAATACCAGCAGCAATATACCCGCCAGTATGGGGTAGAAAATGCCTGGGTTAAGGTGGGCCATTTCAAAGGTGGCAATGGTAATGGCGGCCAGTGGGAAAGAATAAGCCCAGGCTGAAAGGGCAAACGGCAGCCTGAAAAACCGCAGGGCATTGCTGGCCAACAGCAAGGTAAGGAATAGGGCAAAGAAATACAATACTCTGGCAAAGCCATCCAACTGGTGGTTATTAAGGGCCAGGTAGGAAATAAAGGCCACTGATGGCGGTGCAATCAGAATGAACAGGGTGGGCGTTAATTTGGCCGGTAGTGGTTCATGAAAAAAGATACGATAAAAAACAATTGTCATTAACACTATCCAGAACACCAGGCCAATACTGAAAAAGAACCAGCTAATGTCCATCGGGGCATGGTGCACGCCGGCAATGGGGATCAGGATGTTGCCCACTACCGGAATGAACCAGGCCGGGTTGGCATGGGTGATTTGGTAATGGCTTTTGTTCAGCCAGCTGTTAATCACGGCAATGGTAAGCAGAAAGTGCCCAAGGGTGGCCACTGCCCACATCCATTTTGAAACGCCGGGTACCGATAGCCATGAAATGGAAACCAGCAGCAAGCCAATGGTGATGGCAGCCATGAAATTGATTTTTACGGGGTGACACCATTCTTTTTTCACTTCTTCGGGAAAGCGAAACAGCTTGCTGGTGTAAACAATAAGCAGAAATGCATACAGCAGGGTGACCAGCCAGCGGATGCCAATACCGGGGTCAAGCGGCAGACCAAAGGCCTGTGCGGCTTTCAGCCAGGCAATGGCCAAGCCGGCCATACCCATGACGGAAGAGAACAGGGCAACCGGAAAATAGGCAAGGCGACTGTTTTGTTGAGCGGGAAGGGTGCCGGAAATGGAGTGATTCATGTTTAAAATATCTCGGGTTAATGACAATTCAAGACAGACAGGCCAAAGGGATAGGGTGATTGCGCAGACATTTGGCGGACAATATCCTGCAGCGCAGACTGGACCATTTCCTCAAGGACAGGATGATAAAAAGGCATTTGCAGCAATGAGGCTGCGGTTTCTTTGCGTTGAATGGCCCATGCCAGCAAGTGTGCCAAATGTTCGCCACGGGCAGTCATGCCGGCAGCGCCCAGTAAGGTGCCGCTTTCGGCATCGGCATAAATATGCAACAGGCTGTTTTCTTCATGCAAAACCCGGGCCCGGCCATTGCCGGTGCCCTGTGCCTTGCCGATAATAATGTTGCGTTCTGTAAGGTTGCCAATCGTTTCACCCACACTGAAAACATCCGGGTCTGAAAAGGCAATGCCCACTGACACCATGCGTTTGAAGCAGACGGGACTGTCTTGCACGGCATTGAAACCGGCAATACTGCCTTCGGCGCTGGCTTCATGCATTAAGGTTTTGCTGCCGGTGCAGTCACCGGCCAGAAATACGGGCAGGCCGGTGATCTGCATGGTATGCGGGTTGAAGGCGGGGATGCCTTTTTCATTCAGCGGGAACCCGGCTGCTTGCAGGTTAAGGGCATCCAGGTTGGGGCGTCGGCCCAGCGCAGCCAGTAGCAGGTCTACCTTGGCCTGGCGATTGCCCGATTGCAGCAGCACCCCTTTATCAGCCAGGCTGACGGCGGTTGGCTGGCCAAGCCAAAGTTCCATTTCCTGGCTGAAACGGGCAATGGCCTGTTCATTGATGTGCGGGTCGGCAATGCCCGCAATGGCCGGTGACAAATCAGCCCCCACCACCTTGATGCCCAGACGGGACAGGGCCAGGCCCATTTCCATGCCGATGGCACCCAGGCCTAAAATGCCAATGCTGGAAGGCAGTTCTTTAAGCTCAAACAGTTCATCGGTACTGACGGTATATTCCAGAACCGGATCAAGCCAGCCAGGCATGGCGGGGCGTGAGCCGTTGGCAATAATGACTTTTTTGGCATGCACCAGGGTGGTTTGGCCATTGTTGCTGACTTCCAGGGTGGTCGGGTCAAGAAAGCGGGCAGTGCCGGTTAAAAGATGCTCTTGGGCGGCTGAAATGGCCATATTGCTGGCCCGGTTGGCAAAAAAATCCCTTTGTTGTTGCAGTTGTGCCCAGGTTTTTTTCAGTTTGTCTGCGTTAAAAGTGTTGGTTTTGTTTTCAGTGTTTTGTTGCAGTTTTTGTATGGCACCTTCATGCAAGGCCAGTTTTGATGGCATGCAGCCCACCCGTGCGCAGGTGGTGCCCAAAGGGCCTTTGTCGATAAGCACGAATTGTTTATTGGCGCGACGCACTTCCCTAAGCGCATAAAGGCCGGCCGTGCCTGCGCCAATAATGGCGACATCAGTTTGAATGGTTTTTTGGTTCATGGCAGATATTCCTTTCTGTTGAAAGAGGCAGAATGCTTTACAGCTAAATATTATATAAAATAATATAATATTTTTATATATAACTTTTTGTTTCGGATCAATGAAGCAGAAAATAGTGCCTGCAACAAGTTTTTATGCGGTTATCATTCAGTTACCTGCATTAAATAGCTCATCGCAGCAAGAGGGACTTGCCTTCCATAAACCGGTTGAACAATCCAATAATTGCGTGTAGCCTTATTGTTGTTCGCGAGTGTTTCAGGTGTGTGTTTGCTTGCCTTGGCAGGCGGCGCAGACTTGTATTAACACAGGTTATAAAACGATCAACCTCTGTGAAAACAGAGGTTTTTTTGCAGGAAAATCCAATGAAAATAAAAAACTCTGGTTATGGCGGGCATGCTGGCCCTGGCTTCCCTGACGGGCGTGGCACAAGCCAATGAAACTCTTGAAATCGGTGTGGAAGCCTTGTACCCACCTTTCGAAAGCAAAGCGCCCGATGGCACCTTGGTGGGCTTTGATATTGAATTGGGTGAGGCCGTTTGTGCCAAAATGAACGTCAAATGCGAATGGGTGGAAACCAGTTTTGATGGCCTGATTCCCGCCCTGAATGCACGCAAGTTTGACTTTATCAATTCGGCCATGGATATCACGGCGGCCCGTCAGAAAGTGATTGATTTTACCCAGCCGGTATATATCGTGCCCAGCCAGTTGCTGGTTAAAAAAGGGTCTGGCCTGCAGCCCACTGTTGAGAGCCTTCAGGGTTTGTCGATTGGGGTATTGCAGGGCTCTTCGCAGGAAGCCTTTGTGCGCAAGCATTGGGGCAAACAGGGGGTGAAGATTGTTTCTTATGCCTCGCAAGATCAAATTTACCAGGATTTGGCCAATGGCCGTATTCAAGGTGCCGTGCAAAACAGTCCCAGCGCCCTGGACAGTTTTCTGAATCGCCCTGAGGGTGAAGGGTATGAGCTGGTTGAACCCATTTTGCATGATGCCGGGATTTTTGGCGAAGGTATTGCTTTTGGCTTGCGAAAAAAAGATACCGAACTTAGGCAACATCTTGATGCCGCCATTCAGGAGTTGAAAAATGACGGGACTATAGGCAAACTGTCAGAAAAGTATTTCAATGCCAACTGGGTGGCGAAGTAATCAGCCACCTTTAACGCCAGGATGTCATTATGCAGATAAAATCCAAGTTTTCCTCTAGCGGTAGCGGTATTTTTAGTGTTACTGATGATTTATTAACGCAATATGATGCCATCAACCTGGCGCATGGTACCCCCGATTTCCCATTCTCCCAGGAGCTCATCGAGAATGCCCATGAAGCGATGCAGGCCGAAGGCAGCCAGCAGGCTCCCTGGGCGGGGTTAATGGCCTTGCGTGAAAAAATTGCCGACAAGATATCATTTCTTTATACCCATAGCTACCATCCCGACACGGAAGTGACGGTGATGCCCAGTGCCAAAGAGGCGGTGTTCGCCAGTATCGCGGCAGTGGTGCATGCGGGTGATGAGGTGATTTATTTTGAACCCTCCGTTGACAGCTATGCGGCCATGATTAGTTTACAGGGGGCAACACCGGTGGCCATCAGGCTGGAAGCACCGCATTTTACGCCAGACTGGAATCAGGTAAGGGCCAGGATCAATGCCAGAACCCGCATGATTATTATCAACTCGCCCCATAACCCTACGGCCTCGGTATTGTCTGAGGCTGATGTTCAGGCGTTGCGGGATTTGGTGAAAGACAGTCCTGTTATTATCCTGTCCGATGAAGTGTATGAGCACCTGGTTTTTGATGGCGATGAGCATCGTTCCATGTCCGCTTATCCGGATCTGGCGGCCCGTTCTATTGTGGTGACTTCGTTTAGCAAGGTGTTTAAGGTAAGCGGCTGGCATGTGGCCTATTGCGTGGCACCTGCCATTCTTACCCGGGAAATCCGCCAGGTCCAGCAATATGTCATGTTCCCGGCGGATACACCCATGCAGTATGCGCTGGCTGCGATTATGGAGCAACCCAATCATTACATGACATTATCAACCATTTACCAGGAAAAAAGGGATTTACTGGCGCATGGTTTGAAGGCATCCCGGTTTGAGCTGTTACCCAGCAAGGGCGGCTATTTCATGCTGGCCGGTTTTGGGCATTTCAGTGATTTGTCGGATGTGGATATGGTCAGGAAACTTATTGTTGACCATGGCGTGGCCACACTGCCATTATCTGCTTTTTATTCGGATGGGACCGATCAGGCAGTGATACGGTTAACGTTTTCCAAGGATGATGAAACACTGGAAGAGGGCGCCCGCAGGCTGTGTGAAGTTTGACGGGGGGGCGGGGGCGTTCCCACGCAGAGCATGGGAACGAGTAACGAGTAGCGGGCAAGAGTAAAGTAACCTCAGATGCAACTCGCTCCCATGCTCCTGCGTGGGAGCTGGTGGTGCACGTAATAAAATATTAAGTTTTATTGCACCTTAATATTTGATTCCTTCACGATGTTGCCATACAGTTCGGAATCACGTTTGATCAACTCACCCAATTCAGCCGGTGTGCTGCCAACCGGCACGAAACCCGCATTCTTGAACTTTTCAAT
>LSQX01387121.1_pt2 | contig 22260 bp, 24 predicted proteins | sample 654561 | NCBI WGS metagenome assembly LSQX01 (sample SAMN04489861, study PRJNA283612) | anaerobic digester metagenome | isolation source: 4 biogas reactors fed with cattle manure at either 37C or 55C with and... | place: Denmark: Kongens Lyngby | collected 2014
GCCCATCCGGAGCAATTTCAATGGTTCCTTTTGAATATCCGCCGCAACAGCAAAAAACCGATGCAGTTATTGGTGCATTAAAAGCACTTTTGCACAGTAAGTCACAGCAAGAGAATATTGCCGCCGAACTGCCTGGAAAGCTGGCTGCTGCTATTGAAAAATCCAATCATATCATGGCGGAGGACATCATTCGTGAAGCAGGATACATGCTTCCACAAAGTGATAATGTACAAGATTTTCTGCGTTCTCTGATTGATAACAAGCAAGCAGAAGGTATCCCCCAGAAAGCTTTGGTAAGACTAATAGAATTACTTTGTGAGGATAAGGAGGATGTAAAGATGAGTGAAAATAAGACTCTAGAGAATCTAATGACGGCATTTACGGGAGAAGCCGAAGCAAACAGGAAGTATACAGCATATGCCAGGAAAGCTGAAAAGGAAGGAAAGCTCAATGCAGCGAAACTGTTTAGAGTTGCAGCGGATGCTGAGACATTACATGCCCTGAAGCATTTTGAGGTTGCAGGAAAAATCGGTTCCACAGCAGACAATTTGAAGGATGGGATTAAAGGCGAAACCTATGAATATAAAGAAATGTATCCTCCTTTCGTAAAACAAGCAGAAGCCGAAGGTAATAAGGCTGCGGTTATGTCATTTACATTTGCAATGAAAGCGGAAGAGGTTCATGCTAAGCTTTATCAGGACGCATTGGAGAACCTTGATAATACAGAGGAAGTTTTTTATTACCTTTGCCCTGTCTGTGGAAACATTGAAAAATTCCGACCGGATAAATGCAGTATTTGCGGTATAGCCGGTGATAAATTTATAGAGTATTAATTGTACGGATTAATATTTGCACCCATTTCAAAATGAAGTGAACCCCTTTTGTTCATTTTTCCGATGAAAGGGGTTCAAATTCTATCAACTCGAATAAAATATCTTTAATTAATTGGAATTAAACATTGATATGATTGACAGTATGTATTAATATAGAATTATTGGAATTAGATTACGGCTTTGTAGATAAATATGCAATAGGAAGTTAATTTTATTTGTTTGGGGATTGATTATGAACCTTGAGGAACTACAATTGGATTGTGCAATTAAGCAAAAAAAAGGGTTGCACTTTATTTTAGCATCAATTATTATTTGGTGTACTATACTGATTATTCATTTAACATCATTACCTATTCTGACGAAGAACTTATTTACCTTCTTTTCCACAGCCCCATTAATGCCTTTAGCATTTTTAATATCGAAGGTAATCAAGGTGGATTTTCAAAATAAAGGAAATCCCCTGACTAATTTGGGTGTTCTTTTTTCTGTAAACCAAATTTTATATTTATTAATTGCTATGTGGATATATCCAACATTACCTGAAAAAATGCTGATGATAATTGCAATGATTTTTGGGGCACACTTGTTACCATATGGGTGGCTGTACAAGTCTAAATCCTATATGGTGTTTGCTATCTTAATACCCGTTTTATCCCTTATAGTTGGTGTTAATTTTGAGCCTTATGTGATTGCAATTATGATGATAGTAATAGAAATTTTATTTAGTATTGGTCTGATATTTGAAAACAGAAAAATTTCATCCATTTCTAAACCTAATTCTTAATATAAATTAAGACGCGTTCTTTATATCTCACATCGTAATGGATGTTCCCGTCTACATATAGTGCCAAAAAAGCTGTGGGTATGTTTTGGGGAACGGGTACCACATCCCAATTTTCTTCCAACTTATATTTGTTGTAGAAAACAGTATGATAGAATACATTTTGAGTGGGTATATAATTGATATAGCGGGCTTGTAATTCAATTTCTTATTTAAGGGATCATCCGGCCTTGTTAGATATATTATTAGGGGGTATTGAAATGGCAATTAAATGGACACCAAATCTTTCTGTTGGTGTAGATTTTATCGATGAACAACACAAGGGCATATTTGAAAAATCGGGTCAGTTGTTTGAGGCTGGTCAAAAGGGAGAAGGAAAAGAGTTCATGCTTCAGATGCTTGATTTCCTTAGCGAATACACAAAGACACATTTCAGAGATGAAGAAAAATATATGGAGAGCATTAAATATCCGGAGCTTGAAGCCCAAAAGAAAGCACACGCTTATTTTGAGCAAGAGCTTGCACAATTACGTAAGGATTATACCGAATCCGGCGGAAGCCTTGTTTTGTTGGTTAAGGCCAACAAAATGATCGTTGACTGGCTGACCAAACATATTTCCTCAATGGACAAAAAAATCGGTGAGTATGCCGCTGCGCTTAAGTAAGCAGTTTAATGCAGGAAACGTAATGAATTCAAGGGACGTTTTGCATAACTTGTCCCTTTGACTTCATGCGTTCCGAAAGAAGATGATAACACAGATTGTTTTAAAGTCTAAATTATTTCGATATTGAAATAATCTTCAATATTCTTTGATGTTCTAAAATCCATCAGGTCCTTTATTATATATTCATCCAGTTTAACGTTTTCTTTAAGTCTAAGGTGAACTCCACAGTTTCTGCCATGTTCTTTTGCATAATATAATGCATAGTCACTTAGTTTGATCATCTGTTCCATATCCAGTAAATCGGGGTTTGCCGGATCAAGCGGCATATCTACACACCCTAAAGAACATGTTTTGTGTATGGTTATGGAGTTGGATACTTTAAATGGTGTTTCCCGTACCCTTACAAGTATTTCTTTCGAGAGCACATCAAGATACTCACGCTTTGTATCAAATAAAATTATAAGAAATTCTTCACCTCCCCAACGCACTAAATAATCATCGGCTCTAATCATTTGCTTCAGCAGATTCGAGATTAACACTAATGCACTGTCTCCGGCCGAATGCCCATATGTATCGTTAACCTCTTTAAAATGGTCTATATCAATTAAGAATATTCCGATAACATTATCGGTAGCAAAAATCTCTCTTCTTTCATTCTTATCCAGTAAGCGTCTTTTATTCTGAATAAATGCCCTTACTTTTTTCGATATGAATTGAAAGGTGTACCTCCTATTATATAAACCTGTTAGTGGATCATGGAATGATAACTCCCTAAGCTTCTCATTAGCTTTATCTAATTGAGCCGTTCTCTCCTTAATTCTCTCCTCCATATTTTTATATAACATAGCATTTTCAATCGAAATTGCTGCCTGAGTGGATAAGATTTTTAAAATTTCCAATCTTTCAAATGTAAAAACGTTGTCGGATAGATTATTCTCCAAATAAACTATACCTTTAAATTTTGTTTGATAGATAACGGGTATACATAACAGTGACTTTACTTTGTTATTCGTAATATAAGAATTTTCACGCCAGATTCCTTCAGTGCAGGCCAGAACTGTCCGTATAACTCATTGCATAGTGCCCGGAATTGAATAAAATCATTGCTGCCAATTGATTCCAACGCTTTCCTGAAGAACTCGTCGACTGTGTCGATTGCTGCGCCGTCAATGATTGCTATCTCGGCAGTCAGCAAATAATATTTGTGTGCAAAGTTGGCGGGGCAATTCTCCATCCAGTGTTTAAGCTTCTGTTGAATGTTTGACAGGTCTTCCCTTGCAATGTTTTTTTCGTTTTCACACAAATTTGTCCATTTACTGCAGATTATAAGTCCTTGGAACATATAATGATCAATAACCGAATAATCCTGAACCAGTCCCGCCGAATGAATCATTTCCTGCGCCATGTTATTCCATTTTTCCGCATCATCCATTCTGCCATGAATAATATTCAGATAAGTATTTAGGATATAAAACCTGCATAAAAATCCGAAATCATTGGTACTCTTAAGTGTCTCAAGCATTTCCTGGTCTTTTTTATAGAAGCTTCTTTCTTTTTTTTCATTGTGAATTAATTTAAATTTCTGTATCATGTAATGAATTATTTGGGCCAATAGCTGTGGCATACTGATATTTATTTTATTCAGATAGGTTATGGCATTCTCCGTTTCCTTAATACATTCGCTCAGGTTCTTCCCTGTATACAACAATAAAAGGAGTTTATCAGCGAGCGCAAAAGCCGCGTGGTGAATATCGCCCGTTTCCAGGCCCTTATAAAAAGACATGTCATAATAGCTGAGGCTTTCGCTATAATGAGCACGCATATAAGAAGTAAACGTAAAGCCGTAGCATACGGCAGCCCTGAAAGCTTCCGCTTCTAATCTGTTGAGGAGCGAAAATGCGGCTTTCGCAAGCCTGTAACTGGTTTCATAATCCCCAAGTGCTGAGCCCAGAATAATAGCGCAATCGGTAAAGCATTTGCATGATAATGGCGAAACTCCGTGGTCGCATGTTAGCTCAAACATCATCAACGAAATTAAAACGAATAACTGCGGATTGCTTTGGTACGCTGCCGGAACCATTTGAAAAACCATCTGCATTATAATTATTTTTTCCGGATCCTTCATTTCCGGGAGCTTTTTAAGCCCATCTATCGTTATTCGATCCAAATAATTCTTCAGTTTGAAGATCCCTTCATGGATCTTCTGAACGACCTCCTGATCATTTTCAGGTAAATGAATATCAAATAAACGAAGGCTTCGTCGGACTTCGTCAATAGCTTCATGATGTTTACTCTGGTACTCAAGTATTTGGACCCTAATTATCGAAATTGCCGCTTTGTCAATATTGCTTTGCGCTATATCCGACAACTGATTGCAAAGACTGTCCGATAGTGTTAAATTCCCGGATAGCAAGGCCACATTTGCATGTTCCAGCAGTAGTTTAAAATATTTTCCCGGAGTTTTTGCCCACTGCTCCTCAGGCAAAAGTGATTGAGCTATAGTGAAATAATTCCCTGCTGCAGCGAAAGCAGTCGACTTCTTTGCCGTATTTCCGGCCAGGATATTTAAGTCGGATAATTCAATCCGTTTATTTATGTCATGAATTAACGGCCTTCCGATATTTAAGTGATTAACCAGGTCATAAAGCAAATCTGTGCGTTCTTCTTCCTGAAAAACTTTTAAGTAAACATGCCCTATTGATAAATGTATCTGGGCTCTTTCGTTATCTGTAATTAATGAATATATAGCCTGCCGGACCCTGTCATGAGTGAAGCAAAACCGAATTGGTACGTCTTTATACATTTCAGTATTTAGATTGCTTATCAGTCGATAATTGTTATCGATTGGAACAATAATTTCTTTATTAATTGCTGCCTATATATCATTGTAAAGTAGAGTTTCGGAGTCATTTTTAATTAACAAAAGAGTCCTGAAACCAAACTGACTGCCAATACAAGCAGCCAGCTTAAGAGTATTAATAGTCCTTTCAGGGAGTGATTTTAAACTTTTTATAATCAGATCGATCACATTATCGCTGATTTCAGCATTTTTTACTTTCTCAAGCTCAAAACTCCATTGTCCTTTTTCCGGAATAAATATAAACGCTTTTTGAAGATATAATGATTTCAATAATTTAATGGTGAAAAACGGATTTCCATTGGTTTTCTTAATTAATAGTTCAGCCAAAGGCTTTGTTATATCCGGTGGAGAATGAAGTGTTTCTGATATCAAATTGTTTACTGCGGTAAAGTCCAGCGGCTTTAAAATCAGTTCGGTGCAGGAATTCAGGTTTCTTAGTTTTTCAAATAGCTGAAAAAGTCTGTGCCCGGCTTGAATCTCATTATCCCTGTATGTACATACAAACAGCACATGCTTAAGTGTATCCATGCAGAATATGTAATAAATCAGATTGATAGTGGCGGCATCACTCCATTGAATATCATCAAGAAAGATGACCAAAGGATGCTCTTTCTGTGCAAAAACCTTGATAAGTTCCAGAAAAACCATCTGAATTCGGTTTTGGGATTCAATAGGATTAAGTTCAGTTACCTGGGGCTGCAAACCGATAATCTGCTCCAGGTCGGGAATGATATCTGTTATGAGTTGTCCGTTGCCGCCCAGGGCATCCATCAGACGTTGTTTCCAAGCGTCCAGGCTTGATTGTGGTTCCGATAATAATTGTCTGACCAATTCCTGAAATGCTTGTCTTATGCCATAGTATGGCGTATTACACTTGCGTTGATCACATTTCCCGTGAATGAAACGCCCCTTCCTGAGGGTTATCGGCCTGCGTATCTCATTTATCAGCGATGATTTACCAATACCGGAATAGCCGCCTACTAAAACAAGCTCACTATGACCTTGTACTGCGTTATTAAAGCTCTTAATTAATATTTTAGTATCTTCCACGCGCCCGTATAATTTGTTCGGGACCTCAAACCTCTCTATAACATCTTCTTTTCCGGGCACAAAATTGATCGCTTCAACTCCTGATTTCAACAGTTGATAACAATATTCCAGGTCCTTTTTTATACCGGATGCCGATTGGTATCTTTCTTCGGCGGATTTTGAGATCAGCTTCATTACTATATCCGAAAGGAATTTGGGAATCTGTGGATTCACATTGCATAAAGGAACCGGTGTTTTAGCTATATGGCAGTAAACTATCTCCGATTCATCTTCTCCTGCAAAAGGCAGCTGTCCTGAAAATAATTCATATAGTGTAATACCAAGAGAATAGAAATCGGTCCTATAATCAATTGGCTTGTTAATTCTTCCTGTTTGTTCCGGGGATATATATTCTAATGTCCCATCCGGATTCATTGTATTGGCAGACTGATGATCTTCCTTAGCTAACTCAGTGGATATGCCAAAGTCAATAATTTTAACCTGATTTGTTTTACGGTTCCAGATAAAATTGGATGGATTCACATCCTTGTGTATAATGTTTTCTTTATGAACCTGGATCAAAGAATCAGTCATTTGAATTGATAATAACAGCTTTTCGGTTATACTAAGTTTAGTCGACTTCATTATCTCGGCGATTGATTCACCGTCGATATCTTCCATAATTATGGCAAAACTGTTATTGCATTTTAAAAGAGCATATGGTTTTATAATGCCTTCGCCGGATATTTTATCCATGATTTTATATTCATATGTTAAATCCGATAATTCTTTGCTTGTTGGATATTCTATATTTAAGTACTTAATTATAACCGGACAATTATCAGAGAGTCGATTCCCCTGGAAAACTATTGTTCTGTTATTCTTATAAATTTCATTATTTATTTTATACCCGGCTAAACTAATCATGTGCCCACCTCTATCCTCAGTGACAGAGATTAGTAGACAAACTTGCATTTTACTAAAAATTTGTAAAATACTAAATTTCTATATAAATATTACCCTCTAAAATATTAAGAATAACAAAAACACAGATATTAATCCGCACAATTTGAATATTATTATTGTTAACAAGCCAAGAGATACTTAATAAGATAAGGAGACATTTTTTGTCTTGTCCCCTTGATTCCCTTCGGTTCAAAATTTTAAAATTTGTATGGCATTAATGTAAAGTTATATCTTCTGGCATCCCTCGCAATAATAAATGCTGCCGCCCATATATGCCTCTTTCTTAATCTTGTTCCCGCATATTTCGCAGTCCTTACCGACCGTATTTTTACTAACTCTGGTCTTATATCCTCCAAAACATCCGAATAAATCTCTTTCAGTGTCTCTGCCGCCCTCAAAAGTCATCTGTGTTAGTGTGGATTTTATAGAATTATACAGGTTGTCAATATCAGTTTCCGTGAACGTCTTTACTTTCCTTTTTGGATGAATTCGGGCATTATAGAGGATATCCTGCAAAACACCATTTCCAAGGCCGGGTATTCTTTGCTCCGTAGCAAGCAGTGCTTTTGTACTAAGCTTCTCAATCCCCGGTGCGGAAATAATGCTGTCAAAATAAGCCCTGTCAAATTCATTTGAGAGGGTTGAAGGCTTTTCCTTTGCAATGAAATAATATTGATTTTCAAATTCGCCTTCTTTAAAACACCATAAACCCCCATACATTTGGACAGAGGCACTGAGTGCCGAAAAGTCTTCGAACTCGATAAGAAGCTGGTGTTTCTGAGGCTTTTTTTCATCCTCCCGGTGAAACCTTATCCCCACGCCTTCACCGAACAATATGATTGCATCCTCTGCCTTTATCTCAACCATACTGCCGAAACCTTCCGCTATGCCGATTACCTTATCGGCCAGCAAATCATGATACTTCTGCGGATCACCATGATACCAGGCAAATTTGTGAGGGCTGTACGCAGCAATAACATTCATTATTCTTTTCCCGCGAATGCTTTCATTTAATTGTTTAGATAATACCATAGCTTCCGGTAGTTCGATCATGACAATCACTCCTGTTATTTTCTCCTAATATGCAATATCCGGCCGCATAAAATACTAGCCTCTTCATTCATTTTAAATTTTAGGCTTTCAATTTTGCTTTATTAGGTTAGGTTTTCTCATTATTCAAGAGGGTATGGTTTCCCACACCCTCGTTATTTCTTCCACCTTTTAAGGTTTGGAAAAATCTCCAGCATTGCTTTTCTGGCGGTATCCTCATCCGGATAAGGGTTTCCCTTTGACACAAAAGGAACACAGGTTTCAATCATTTGCTCCATTGTTTCATCCGATGTAAATGAGCCATTCTTGAAGCAGTAACAGCAGTAATCCTCATTTTTGCTTCCGTCCGCATTCGCCCCGTATAAATCCGGGCTTTCCAATGGCATTGCACAGCTTTGGCAAATCTTCATTTCCATAGCTTCCACATAAATCGACTCCTTTACTATATTTTCAATGCCATTTTAACCCTTCGAAATGACAGCGGTATGTCATATTTGAAAAATATCTAAAATAAAGTCATTTGCTCTAATTTTACATCTTCTTCATATGTATGAAGGTACCTGAATATTTCACCATTGTTATGAATTATACCGTATTTTTCACACGTGTCATGAAAAATTTCCAAAAGTTTTTCGTTGTTATCACTTTTAAGTTCATAGCTGAAACCATATTTTTTTTGGTATATTTGTTTTAATCCGGAGAAATGCCTGTCAAGATTCCTATAGAAGTATTCTCTGTTCCCATCCCTTAATGTTAGCCCCATTCCAAAACATATTATTCCTGACACTTTGGTATCAATGCAATAATCAAGTATTCCTATTAGATTTTCCTCGGTATCATTTATATATGGTAAAATCGGATCAAGCCATACTACGGTGGGAATCCCATTATCCCTCATTATTTTCAGAACTTCGTAACGTTCTTTTGTTGTACAAACATAAGGTTCAATTATTTTACACAGGTTTTCGTCATAAGTTGTCAAAGTCATCTGAACAACGCATTTAGAGTTATTGTTGATGCTCTTTAATAAATCCAGATCCCTTAATATTCTGTTGGATTTCGTCAGGATACTTAATCCAAATCCGTATCTGTTGATAATTTCAAGGCACTTTCGTGTATAGTTTAGCTCTATTTCAATGTGCATGTACGGATCGCACATGGAACCAGTTCCAATCATACATTTTTTACGCTTTTTTCTAAGGGCATTTTCCAGAAGCTCCGGCGCATTTAACTTTACCTCTATATCCTCAAAATCATGCTCCATATTGTAGCATCTGCTTCTGCTGTCGCAATAAATGCAGCCATGGGTACAGCCGCGATATATATTCATATTGTTATTAGACGATAAAATTGATTTTACTTCTTTGAAATGCATACTGCCTTTCCTCAACTTTTTTCGTAGAATTTCAAAAGCTTTTTTGCCCTGTCGGCAATAATATCCCTGATATGCTGCGGTTCCAAAATCTCCACATAGCTGCCGAATGACAGCAGATACCCATAAACCCATTCATCCTCAGGAAATTGAACTTCAACAGTACAGGTTCCATCGCTGTTTCTCACAATCATCTCATCATCGAAATCGTCATACAGCCGGTGTAAAACCTGGGGATAAAACTTAAGCTTCAGGTATACCGGGGAACGAATATTCTCTGTTTCGTTTCCCTGGTTTTTATCTACATAATTTCTGCGTTTAAATATTTCGTTTGTTACCTTAACATTCTTTATTCTTGATATCCTGAAAACTCTGAAATCATTTTTCCTGACGCAATATCCCCACAAATACCAGGCTTGTCCCTTAAAGATAAGCTTCATCGGTTCTATCTCCCGTGATGTTTTTTCACCCGCGGAGCTGACGTATTCAAAAGAGATCCTTTTCCTGTCCAGAATTGCCTTTTTAATTTCTATAAATTTGTTATGTTCATTTGGGGTGCTTTCCCAGGGAGAAAAGTCAATATGCACCCAGTCCGTTTCGGAATGCTTAAACACCGCACCGATTTTTTCAAGGATTGTGTCTATTTCAGGGTATTTTGCAGCTTTCAGTGTCTTTAATGCCAGCAGTAAACTTTCACTTTCATATTCTGAAATTAATGTTTTGTTAAGGGAATAATTCTCCAGGAGGGAAATACCGCCGCCATTTCCCTTATTAGTGAAAACCGGTACGCCGGCGGAGGATAAAACATCAATATCCCGATAGATAGTTCTGGTTGAAACTCCAAACCTTTCAGCCAGTTCCTTCGCCGTAACTGTTTCTCTATTTAATAAAAGAATTGTTATTCCAAGCAATCTATTTATTTTCAATATCCTCACCATTACAATTATATCTCATTAATATGACAACAGATAGTCATATTTAAGTTTTTCATCTTTTCCAAACAGAGATTCGTTACTGTTCAGACACACAGTAATTTAAATGACTAATATACAATAGTTCATGCAGTAATGTCTGAATAATAACCGGGATTCCAATACATTGTTCGAAAGGCTATTGTTCTGAATTTAAGATCAATGATTTTGAACGGTATTTTTGGACATTACTAATAACAAGCTTGTGTCTGAGAGGTATCAAAAAATGAAAGTAGCGATATTAGGTGCAGGGCTTTCAGGGCTGTCATGTGCAAAACATCTTGAAGACAATAATATTAAGCCTGTAATTTTTGAAAGGCGTCATAGGGTTGGTGAACGTTTTCCTAATATGGAAGCCGTTATGCAGCTAATGCATAGGCCAATTATAGATCCTGTTGTATATGTAAATAAAAAATACGGCTTAAATCTTTTGCCATCGGGTATAACTCATTCACTTGAAATATATTCCCCAAACTATAAAGCAGTTTTTACAGGTTTTAACCTGGGTTACACGTCAATACGCGGTCATGATGATCGTTCATGGGAATGCCAGCTTGCCAGACAGATTACAGCGCAAATCCATTATAATTCAACTGTTACCTGGCAGGAGCTTGAAAAGGACTTTGATTGGATTGTAGTTGCCACAGGTGATCCTGCCATTTCAAGAGAACTTGGAGTATGGAAGACAGACACCGAAGCATTTTTGAAAGGCTGTATTGTTAAGGGGAAATTTGATATAGGTGTTGCAAAAATCTGGCTGAATAATAAGCTCAGTAAAAATTGCATGGTGTATTCCGCGCCTTTCAGTACTTCCGAAGCTTCTTACTGTACTGTAGCGATACCATCTTCGCCGGAAGAACTTGATAAACTTTGGTCAAGAACTATAGAAGAGCTTAATATTGAACCTGTTCCAAAAACCGAATTCAAATTTGAGGAATATAAAATGGGAAGAGTTAAAAGCAGGCAGGTTGGTAAAATACTATTAACTGGAGCGGCCGGTGGATTTGTTGAACCCTTTATGGGTTTTGGACAGATTCCATCTATTTTAAGCGGTATATACGCCGCCGAATCAATAATCACGGGAAAAGACTACAATAAAATGACAGCATGGTTTAACAAACATTACGATAATAGTCTGATATTAAGAGAATACGCAAACACGATGGATAACGATAAATTCGACAAGCTAATTTCTTTGCTGAATTTGCCTTTGTTCAGTAATCTTGCGGCTAATACGAACTTACCCGTCTTAGGTATTGCGGCTAAAGCTGTTCAATTTATGAATTTTATCAAAAAACCGATAACCCAAAAGCGCTAATATAGAATGAACGTATATTTAAGCATCGTTATAAACTATTAGACCGGTCAGCACAATTAGGTGTTTAGAGCAAAAGCGGCAATATAATCATTAACTGATGTATTTATCAAATACAAGTTCAAAATTATTCGAATAACCGGCATGTGCTGTAAATATGTACGAGATACTTTTTAATTTTGCAAGCTTTTCGATCGATTTTTCCGCTTCATTGGAATTCATATTGAAAGGCTTAAAGGGGAGTGCGGCCCTATTGTTTTTGAGATATAAAACATCGCCGGTAAACAAATACTTGTTATTGACAATGTAACACATGGATCCTGGTGTATGACCCGGCGTAAGGATACCTTCAACGGTTAATCCGGAGAAATTAATTGTTTCATTATCCTTAATCAAATTATACTCGCATTTAAGCTTGTTTTTTTTAAAAAACAATGCTCTGGGGGTTTTTCCGTTAATCATTTGTTCTTCCTCAAAAGGCAAATAAACCTTTGCGTTTTCAAACAAGCTAACGGCACCAACATGATCGTAATCTGTATGGGTTAAAAAGACCGCTTCAACATTTTCCGGAAGAATACCAAACTGATGCATTTCTTTTTTAAGTTGTTCAGGATTTACTCCGGTGTCGATGACAATGTATTTCTCCCCGTTTTTGACGACATGCAGATTAATGTATGTATCATTTTTAATTACATATATACCGTTGACTGCCTCATGGCTTTCATCCACTTTAAATTTGCTGATACCGTACTTTAAGGTAAGCCAGTAAATTGCAGCAGCTAAAATAATGATAAACAAGATACTGCCTGCTGAAAATAGCAGTATTTTAAATAACAGCATTTTATTACCCCCTTCATTGCTCGCATTGTATCATAGAATTTTATTCAAGTACAATATTACCAAGTACCATAATAATTAAAATCATAGACTATTTTATAGAATGTATAATAGAAACAAAAGCTAACAAAACGGCTAAAGAATTCGATAAACCAATCAAATTTTGAGAGAGCAAAATTGTATTTACTATTCGGACAGTAATGGATAGGCCTAAAACGTTTTTTAAAAAATCACGTATAATAGTATTGTGTTAATAGCCATAATACAATATGTACCGGAAACTTTTGTTTGTACATGCGCGTGTAAAGTGTTATAATTCACTTATGGTTTAGAGATTTGTATAACGATGCGTTGAAATTGCCTGGCGATTTCTTTTTTAAGTAAAGTATTTTAAGTCACACAACATGTTTATGGGGGTGATTACAGACTGCCGGAACAATTAATCCGGTGGAGCGGAAAATATGAGCTATTTTAATTCAACTCAAAAAAACATGAGTTTTACAGATGTTTTAACAAATATTGAACGGTTTATTAAGGCAAACCCTGACAATAGATACAGGCTTGCGGTAGGAACGGACTCCCAGGTAAAGGGAATATATACATGTTTCGCTACCGGAATTCATATACACAGGATCGGACAGGGAGCATGGTGCTGTGTTGATAAAAGGATTGAACGTAAAAGGTACACAAGCCTGAAAGAAAAAATTTCGATGGAAACCCTTTTAACATATGACGTTGTTTTTAGGCTGAATGAGCACTTAATATACATGCTGTGTGAATTAACTGAAAATTACAAGAACTTTGAATTCAGGCTTGAAGCACATATAGATGTCGGAACCAAAGGAGAAACACGTAAACTCATACGAGAGATGGTCGGGTATTTTGAAGGCATAGGAATAGACGCGAAAATCAAACCCGATTCTTTTGTAGCATCAAGCTATGCCAACAGATACAGCAAGGCTATAAAGAAACAAAGACACATAGCGGTCTAAATATAAACCTTTATGCCGATGTTTCATATATTAAGGGCAGCATATCACCTCTTTATTGTTTCATATGTTTGCTTTAATTGTATATCCGACACAAGAGTATTATAATATAAAATGATATATTAATATAAAGCGGTTTTATGGTGCGGCCGTAATAGCGGCCTCATATACAAACCGATAAGCATTGGGGCGTATGAAGAAATGTTTAATAAAAGAATACTTGTTATCGAAGATACCGAATTTATGCAGCGCCTGATATACGATATCCTGAGGAACGAGGGATATGAGGTTTATTCAGCATATTCCGGAGAAGAAGGACTGGATATGGTAACGACGGTAAAACCCGACTTGATAGTACTTGACATAGTTATGTCAGGTATTAGCGGGTTTGACGTATGCAGGATATTGCGTTCCGATGAAAGTAATAACCTTATTCCTATAATAATGCTTACGGCGCAGGACAGTGAAGATGATAAACTTGTGGGTTTGGAAATGGGGGCTGACGATTATATTGTAAAACCGTTTAACAGCCGCGAGCTTGTAAGCCGTGTAAGAAATACACTTGTAAGAATTGAGAGAAACCGGTTTGCAAACCCGTTAACCGGTTTAAGCGGTAACATTGAGATTCAAACTGAACTTAACCACAGGCTCGCAAATAACAGGCAGGTAGCTTTTATTCACTGTGATATCGACAATTTTAAGTCTTTTAATGATGTTTACGGGTTTGCAAAAGGTGATTCGGCAATCAAGTTAACCGCCGATATTATACGTGATGCTGTACATATGGCAGGAAACAGGGATGATTTTATAGGCCATATCGGCGGGGATGATTTTATTGTCATAACATCGTGGGACAAGCATGAAGCAATATGCAAATTTATTATTGAAGATTTTGACGAAAAAATTATTCATTTGTATAATGAAAAAGACAGAAAAAATAAATACATAGTAACAAAAAATCGCTTGGGACAGGTGAAGAAGTTCCCTATAATAACTGTTTCTCTGGCTGTTGTCACGAATGAGACAAGAAAATATACAAACTTTATGCAAGTCGCAGAAATAGCTGCGGAAGTAAAGAAATATGTAAAAGATATGCCAGGAAGCAACTATTTAAAGGATAGGAGAAAAGAATAGATGGATAACAAGGTCGGCTCTCAGATTAAAAGAGCGCTAAGAGTAACCGGGGATTATTTTGTTTCATTAGTTATATTTGGGATTTTTTCATCAATCGTATTCAGCATTGCAAAGGAAAATATTGAAAGAGGAATTTATGTATTCTCAATCATTATTTTCCTTATAATGTTTTCTATGATATATTCAAGCATGAGCGGTATTGCCTTCAAGGAAAAGCGTCCCCAATACAATATAAATCCCTCGCCATACAAAGGTTTTTTGTATGGTATTATAGGGGTTGTTCCTATTTTTGTTGTTCAATTACTATATTACCTGGTAGATATAGTAGTATATATTCCCAAAGAGCTCTTTATGGTAAAAAGGCGTATTCTTCAGGCATTTACCGGCCCGCTTTACTGGCTGGCAAAATTGATATCGTATGAAATATGGGCGTACCATGTTGTTCTTTTAGTTATCCCTGTCATTGCGGGTTTAGGTTATCTCGCCGGCCACTATGAATTCTATATAATGAAAAAACTTAAAATATTTGATAAAGTTAAGAGCAAAGCTAAGGATAAACGAAAAACAAATAAATAAAATTCTTCTTCCGCTTAAAATTATTTAGTATATTGCCAACCCTTCCTTGAATATGTTAGTACAAATAAAACAAAGGACGGGGTGTGTAATGATTCTGCTGGTTAAAAAAAGCAATTTGACTCTCATTATACTAATATTTTTACTTTCCATTGCGGTATATAGTTTAAACCTGGGAGGAGAGGCGGAAGCGACTCCGGCTTCATCAATAGCCAGCCTGGGTACGGTGGTTGTTGATGCCGGTCACGGAGGTGAGGACCCGGGGAAAGTTAGTGCTTATTCGGGAGTGAATGAAAAAGATCTTAGCCTGGCTATTGCGAAACTACTGTCAAAACAACTTGAGGCGGCCGGGTACAAGGTTATTATGACACGCGAGGAAGATAAGCTGGTTTACAGGGAAGGTACAACCGAAATTTTTGATAAAAGGAAGCAGGATCTTACAAGAAGGAAGGAAATAATGGATAACAGCGGCGCAGACATTGTGGTCAGTATCCATTTAAACGATTTCGGACAAAGCCAATATTACGGGGCCCAGGTATTTTACCCGCCGGAATCGGAACAGAGCAAAGCTCTTGCCCTTAACGTACAAAAAGCGCTTCGGGAAGGAGTTGATCCGTCCAACAAACGTGAGGCTCTTTTAAAAAGTGAGCCGATTGTAATTCTGCGAAACTTAAAAACTCCTACAATAATTGTTGAATGCGGTTTTTTGTCAAATAAAAAGGAAGAGCAGAATTTAAGGAATGAGAATTATCAAATGAAAATAGCAAAAGCTATTAAGACGGGAATTGATAATTATTTTTCAGACTCTATTAAAAAAAGTGAAGAAAATACCACAGAATAATTATTTTGTATGGTTTTGTAAAGAAATTTTAATATTTGCACGATAATTCTAATTGAAGATACTTTAATATATTTAGCGGACTGCAAAGGATAAACAGGAGTGTTGAGAAATGCATTTGTATACATATGTTTCAATTTTAGCAGTATTGATTGCCACTACTATCCTGTACATAATCTTCCGGCAAAACAATCTAAAGGATTGCCGGTATCATATCGGCTTGTTGGGTAGCGCAGTAATAGCCCTTATTGCAAGCTTATTTCTGCCGAAAATAGTTTCGGTTATATCGGTTGATTGGGCATTGCAATTTGTTTTGGCATTCTTTATTGCGCTTCTTGCATACATAACGTTAATATTTATTGTTATGATGCTTGTCGCGGCCGTATTTCCAAAAGAAAAATCGGACAAGATAGTTGAAAAGTGGGAAAATTGGAAAATTTCAAGAAAAGAGAAAAAAGCCGAAAGGCAACAAAAACCTGATAAAGAATCCAAATCCGACACAGAGGCTGCGGATAGCTTAAAGCAGCAGGAGCCAGTTCTGAAAAATATATTCATAAAAAGGTTTTCATTGAAAAAAGCAAACGATATAAATGATGCAGAAGAACCTGAAGAGAGTAATTTGCAGGAAACACCTGCCGAAGAAACGGCTGTGTTTATACCCGAAAGTCTTGAATCTCTGGAAAACGAACCGGAAGTCTTTACCGATACAGCGAATGATGAAATTATTACTGATCAGGCGCAGGAGGTTCAAACTGAAGGTTCTGATGAAGCGGGCGAAGAACGAGAACCAGAAACGATGCCTTACGATGAACAAGAGCCCGAAACAATGACTTATGAAGAACGAGAACCAGAAACGATGCCTTACGATGAACAAGAGCCCGAAATACCTTACGAAGAACAGGAAACCGAAACCGTACTTTACGAAGGACCTGAGACAGAGGAAAAGCAGGAAACCGAATCTGATATGGAATTACCGGACGGTGCGGTTTATTCTGATCAACACGAAGATTCCCAGGGCTTTTTGTATGAAAAAGAAGAAAACACTGAAAAAAATGTTGACACATCGGATATTATTGATAAAATGGGATTAGACACAATATCAGATTTTATTGAGCTATCATCTGACCGATTAAGCATAGATGAAGTACTTGATCGGGCTTTTCTGTTGAAGCAGGAAGGAAAAGAGCTGGAAGCTGCATCATTGTTTATAAATGCTCTTGATATGAAACCCGATACCGAAGTTGCATTCTGGATTGTTTTGGATATATGCGTAATTTATAAGAATTTTGGACAATCCGAGTTGGCTGCGGACATACTTCAAGCTTATATGAACGAATATAATGATTTAATGAGTGATGAGGTAAAAGAACAAATATTGCAAAGCCTGTATTTCTGAATCGTAAATAAGCTTTGCACCAGGGTATGATAGCAGGCCGGAAAACCATAAGGGGGTATACTGGGGATGAAAAAGTCGCAACAAATAATAGGGTTGCCGATAATCAGCATATCTGATGGCAATGAAGTTGGAAAAGTAAAAAATATAATTATTAATTCCGAAAAGGGTACAATAGACTATTTTGTTGTAGACAGCGGAATTCAGGCTCTTAGTACCAGGGTAATTCCAACCGCAAATGTCTTGGGAATTGGGGAATACGCGATGACTATTCTAAACCCCGAGGCTATAAGTGATATAAGCAAAATACCCGCGGCAATTGAGCTTTTACAAAAAAATATAACAGTAAAAGAAACAAAGGTTTTAACTAAAAAAGGAAGTCTTATAGGAGAGACGGGAGATATATTCGTAGATGTTGATAACGGATGCCTCATTGTAGGCATTGAATATATTGCGGATATAACAGAAAAAAAAGTACGCATAATACCCAGGTCCTCCGTTATTACATACGGAAAAACTTTACTTGTTGTTGAAGATGATATTCAGGACAAGCTTTTCGACGATCCTTCCTCATTATTGGAAGGAAACGAGTTCGATTTCTCCACAGAGAACACTTCTATTTACACAGCAGGAGTACAATCCGGATTGGTGGAAGAGAGCACTGTGAGCGACTTTTGGCAGGAACCACAAAGTACAGCGATGGAAGAGACAGCATACACTATTTCCGGCGGTGAACAGCAAGAGACTGAAAAACAGGAGATTAGAAGCAGTGCCGCGGATCTATTTGAAGAAAGACAGCGTCAATATTTGAGAGGGAGAAAAGCTACAAGGATAATTACAGACAATCAGGGTAATACGATAATTAATGCAGGTGAAACGATTACCGATGAAATAATAGACAGAGCAAAGCAAAACGGGAAACTTGTCGAACTTGTTATGAATAATGAGGCATAGTTTCAGATCTAAAAGTAACGGGAATGCGCATAAACAAGCGCCCGTTTGTTTGCGGTAGGCCGGGCCGGGAGAATAATCCTGGCCTTATCTTTTAAAACGGTGTAAATAGCGCAGCAGTTCAACAAACCGTTTCACCAGCAGTATCGTTATACAATTTAATATGGAGTTGGTATTGTGTTAAAGTCTAAAAACTTTAGATTCTGGTTTTTAATTTTTGCGATACAAATCTTTATAGCATGTTTAATTCCGACCGCAGTACTTTTATTGCTTCCTTCGGCAGATATGCCGGTAAGCCTCGAAGTTGCAGGCCTTTCCATTAGTAATGTTGATATATCTGAAGCAAAGGGTATTCTAACCCGGCATTTTCGTGAGATTATTGAAAAAGGCGAGCTAATTTTTGAGTCGGACGGTAAACAGGAAAAAATTTCGTATACCGATTTTGAAGTACAAATTGAAATGGGGAGTACATTCAAGCAAATAGAAAAAGGCCAATACAAAAACCGTTATTTTCAGATGATCGGTAAAACACCCGAATACGAGGAAGAATATATTCCCGAAATATATTACAACGAAGCGAAACTGAAAAGCATTATTATAAAAATTGAAGATTTTTTCTTTCAAAAAGCAATTAAAGCCGGGCTTATGTTATTGGACGGAAATGTACGCGTATCCGCACACCAAAACGGACGTAAACTGAATACGGAAAAAACGCTGGATTATATAAAAGAACAATTAACAACAGATCCGTCCCAAAAAATAGTAATATCAGAAGAGGCCGTTCCGGGTTTATTTGACGTGATAGAACCTGAATACACAACAGATGAACTTAATGAGTTTACGCAAGTATATGCTAAAGAGCAAGGAGTGCTTCCGGCAGAAACGGCGGAGAGTTTTAAAAATATAATTGCCAGGGAGGGCTGTTATATAATAGGTTCCGGCCAGACAGTATCTTTTTTGGAAGATATGCCTTCGATTTCCGAATTGAAAGATCTTAATATGCTCCTGGCATCGGCACTGTATAAAGCGTTACTTCCTTTTGAAGATATTAAAGTCACCTGGAGAAAACCGTCAGCCCAGCCTATTCCCGAAGTTGAAGCGGGTTTTGAAGTAAGCCTTGAAGACGATGGTGATCTGAAATTTTTGAATGACTCGGATTATGCAATAGCAATAATATTTCAGGTAAATGACAATAATGAATGGACTATGGCTGTGGCAGGGAAGCCGGGCCTTAAAGCCGGAGAAATAAAAACCGAAAAAACAAAAATCATCCCGCCGGTAATATATTCACAGGACAATACACTGCCCGAGAAAGAACAAAAAGTGGTTGAACCGGGTAAAGATGGATTATCTGTAAGGGTCTACAGGATTATAAACGGAGAGTCCGCCATGTTGTATGAGGATGTTTACCCTCCTGTAGAAAAGGTTATTGCAATTGGTTCCGGCGTAAAAAAAGCCGATATCATAAAATAGGAAAACCAGAATTGTTCCGTCTGTTTCCTATCGAACTTCTTTATTAGTTACTTGGCAAAATTATGTTTTCCTATAGTCAGTATAATAGGTCTTGACCATATCCACTTACTTGTTGAAGTGGCAGGGTTGTAATAATATATGCACCCGTATGTCGGATCCCACCCGTTCAGAGCATCCCGCGCCGCTTTATAAGAAATGTTGGTTGGAACAAGATTAATCTGTCCATCGGCTACAACGTCAAACGCACCCGGCTGATATATAACACCGGCGATTGTGTTTGGGAATCTGCTGTCGTTGACACGATTTAAAACAACAGCGGCTACCGCAACTTGACCGGTATATGGTTCTCCTCTTGCTTCACCATGTATAAGTCGTGCCAGTAGTTCTACATCACCGCCTCCGCCCCTGTATTGTGTACCAGTTGGCAGGCCAAGCGCCGATAATGTTTCCGGACCGACAATTCCATCCACCTTTAAACCGTTTTTATACTGGAACTCTCTGACTGCCTTATAGGTCTGGTATCCGAAAATACCATCAATGTTTCCCTTATAGTATCCCCATTGGCTTAACTTTTTTTGTATATTTATTACTTCTGTGCCCCTTGAACCATAATATGAAAGAACTGCCTGGCTGTATCCGAAAAAATCACGGAATCCATCGGTAAATACCGGATATACAAGACAAAAAGCCAAAATTAGTGCAGCAAACACTCTGATTAGTTTTTTCTTTTGCATAATTTCCCCCATTTCTGTTAGTTCAACAAGCTTCATCTAAATTTTGTGCATTAAATAATAATACTATTCCGGTTTTCACATGAAATGAATGGCAGGAAAGTGGAAAAATGGCTGCAAAGCCATTATCCACTCGTGTTATATATTTGTCTGCCGACTTTTCTTTGCCGGTACTGTGAGTTTAGAAAAATGGGAAAATCTGCTTGTCAAGCCCTGAGAGGAAAATAAAAATAAGTAAAATTAAGAGAAAATTATCGCAATCATCGTCTGTCGCAAGTAATATTATCAAACCAATCAAAATAAGATCATCAAGCTGTATTTTGCGAAAAAGCTCTTTTAAATCCGAAAATCCTGCTGATGGCCGCAAAGAAGATGTTTTCGGTCTTATGTTTGCATCCTTGTCGGTTGGAAGTGGTATGCGGGAGAGTTCATTTTTAGCACCTGACATCATAATAACCTCCCGTTTTTATTTGTTACCGCTTTTAAAATATCAGCTACTCTTAAAATATTAATACAGGTTTCACAGCGTTCTCTTCTTGTTTGGTTCAAAAATGGGTGAACCGAACGCAGCAGGTTTATTCTTGTATCCTGTATATTACTGGCCTGGCTTAGTATGTGCTGTATCTTGTTAATCCAGTCGACATCTTGTGACCGTATGGGGTTGTCTTCATTGCTATCAGGAAACGTTCTCTCAACAGCCTGTTGATCCGATTGCACGGGCGCGGCCTCGCTTGGGCCATTGAATGAACCAATCAACCGGCGAATCCCGTCCTGAGCTTCACGACTGCTAAGCATATCGGAAATCTGCCGTATTTTATCATCCATACCTTCGCTCATTGGACGTAAACCTCCTTTTGGCCTCCTTATTTCCTTGTTTTATTATTATGCGTCAATGCAGCATATTACGAATTTTTTTTATTATTAAATCACCGTCCCGGCCCAAAATCTGGCGTATTTTTTGTATGTCGGATTCCGAAACCCGGTCTTTTAACTCGGCCACATTTATCCCAAGCTCACGAAGACGGTTTTTATCATACTCATCTAATTTTACAAGTACTTCGTCGATATCAATGTTTTGGATTCTTCTTTTGAGCTCGGCAGGAGTTTCCCGATGAAGTATTTCCAGGCCCTTCTCAATCTTTTTTTTAGTTATCTGTCCTTGTAAATAGTTTGAAAAATCAGTCATGAAATCACCTCTGTAGAATGTTACAGTCACATTTTATGCAAGAGATGCTTTCAATGTGACAGGAATAAAATAAAATGCGTTTACATTACGTTAGTATCAATGCTATAATACGCATAACAAATAAAGCACCCGGCTGTTTAAACCCGGGGTGTTCGTTTAGCTTCGCCGCAGTGGTTTCCTATGCGGCCAATACGTTGATTTTACTGAAATTTCTTCTGTTTAAAAAAAAATCTGCAGGGTATGATGATCTTAAGGAGTGTTATTAAATGAATGATGTAATAATTATTGGAAAAGGGCCTGCCGGAATTTCCGC